>Ga0265314_10000050_pt1 | contig 189257 bp, 155 predicted proteins | sample 4126metaG_FD_203106 | JGI IMG/M metagenome (GOLD analysis project Ga0265314, IMG submission 203106) | Rhizosphere microbial communities from Carex aquatilis grown in University of Washington, Seatle, WA, United States - 4-1-26 metaG | ecosystem: Host-associated > Plants > Roots > Rhizosphere... | reverse complement strand
CGCCGGGGTTGGTATATCGGCAGCGATGACTTCAAGAAACGGATGCTGGCGATGATGGAGGGAAGGCTGGGTCCCGGCCACGCAGGGGAGCTTCGGCAGGCCAGCGCGGAGGCGAAAGCCGAATTGATCCTCGCGGAAGAACTGCGGCGTCTGGGCTGGACGGAGCAGGAGTTGGCTGAGCGCCGCAAGAACGACCAGGAGAAACTGGCCATCGGGGCGCGTTTGAGGCGGGAGACGACGCTGACGCTGGGGCGCATCGCGCAGCGGCTGAGTCTGGGAACGTCGAAGAGCGCGAACGCGAACCTGCATCGGTGGATGCGGTCGCAAGCCGCCGGAGCCCCGGCTGCCGTCCTAAGGCCAAAAAGAAAACGACCGGAAAAGCCATGACTGCCGAACAATACTATGGTCTGACCCCTTTGACTTTGATCGGCAGGCCAGCGCGGAGGCGAAAGCCGAATTGATCCTCACCGAAGAACTGCGGCGTCTGGGCTGGACGGAGCAGGAGTCGGCTGAGCACCGCAAGAACGACCCGGAGAAGCTGGTCATCGGGGCGCGTTTGAGGCGGGAGACGACGCTGACGCTGGGGCGCATCGCGCAGCGGCTGAGTCTGGGAACGTCGAAGAGCGCGAACGCGAACCTGCATCGGTGGATGCGGTCGCAAGCCGCCGGAGCCCCGGCTGCCGTCCTAAGGCCAAAAGGAAAACGACCGGAAAAGCCATGACTGCCGACAATGCTATGGTCTGACCCGAATGGCGCTTAAATTAGGCCTATAACTTTCTTGCGCAAGGGTTTGCGTCGTTGTGTATCCGGGAGTGTCTTAAAGAGAATCTGGCGGGAGAGTTTCTCCATTTTGGCGAGGGTTTTTGTCAGCACACGACGGTTTTCAATGGCTTGTCGCAGGAATCGAAATTGGTCGCAGCTGAGCGCCACGGTGATTGTTTTCTTTGCCTGTTTTCGAGTCCATTGGAAACCTGAACGGGGGGACTGGAGTGTGGAACGGTCAAGGACCGAGCCCTGGCTGATGTAGCCGATGTGGGCCAGAGTGGCGCAGAGGCGTTGGTATTGGCAATGCAGTTCTTTGAGCGAAGGAGTCCGGCTCTTTGTCATGAAGATCATTTTAGGCTGGCTGTCAAGCATTGACAAGTATATATACTTGTTATGCCTGACACTCTTTTCTTCCCCCACTGGCGCCACTGGCTAGCCCCCATGGGCCAGCGCGTTGAGCGCCTGCGCCGCCAAAGCCTGGTGCACCTTGACCTGCTCTTCGGATCGCTTCTGCCATCCTGCCTGCTCTCTCAAAGCGAGGAGGGCCCCAATAGCCGAGAACACATTTACTCGGTCCGGCGCACTTTCTTTGGTTTTCTCTACCAGGTCCTCAATCCCTCCTGCCCCTGTCGTGAGGTCGTGCGTCAAATCCAGTCTCTCTTTGCTTTGTTCAGCCCGCGAAAAATCAGCGAAGATACAGGCGCCTATTGCCTGGCGCGCGCTCGGCTGCCGTTGGATACTCTGGCCCGTTTGCGTTGCGCTGTGGCGGCTCAGGCTGGCAAAGCCGAGGAACTCTGGAATGGTTTTCGTCTCAGAGTGCTCGATGGCACCGGTGTGAGCATGCCCGACACCCCCGCGAACCAGCGGGCCTACCCGCAATCCTCTGAGCAAAAGCCGGGATGCGGCTTTCCGTTCATGAAAATCGTGGGCATCTTCAGCCTTTCGACGGGGGTTTTGCTCGATTACGCCAAGGGCAATAAACATCAGCACGAGTTAAATCTGGTGCATGGCTTGCTGGGGCTCTTCAAAAAAGGCGACTTGGTTCTCGCGGACCGGGGTTTCAGTGCTTACACGCTGCTGGCCTTACTCTGGCGCCAGGGGGTTCCCGCGCTCATGCGCCTGCACCAAGCTCGTAGCGCCGATTTGCGTCGCGGCAAACGGTTGGGCAAAAACGACCGATTGCTTGTCTGGCACAAGCCGCAGAATTGGCAGCGCCGCTATATACCCCTGAAACTCTGGAGGTGTCTGGGTCCGGAGTTATCCGTACGCATTTTACGCTATACGCTGCGGCGTCCGGGTTTCCGTACCCGCTCGGTGACCCTGGTTACCACGCTGCTGGATCCGCAACGTTATCCGGCCGAGCAACTCGCTTTGCTCTACGCCAAACGCTGGCAGATTGAGCTTTGGTTTCGCGATATCAAAACCTCCATGGGCATGGAGGTGCTGCGTTGCCAGAGCCCGAAAATGATCCACAAGGAATTAGAGATGTTCTTCATTGCTTACAATCTCATCCGCTGCTTGATGATCCGAGCTAGCCGGCAGCACGATGCGCAGCTCCAACGGCTCAGTTTTAAGGGAACGGTCGATGGCGTGCGGCAGTTCAGCCTGGCCATCGCTCAGGCGCCTTCCCGCAAAAAGCAACAGAGTCTAATCGAGCAACTGCTCCAAAGCATCGCCGCCGATTTGGTCCCCGAGCGTCCCGGCCGCCGCGAACCTCGCGCCGTCAAACGGCGCCCAAAGCCCGGTGCCTGGCTCACCCAACCACGCCATCTATTCAAAGACTCTCAACACCGCAACCGCTATTGGAAATCCAACCCCAGAAAAATAAAGGCCTAATTTAAGCGCCATTCTGGTCTGACCCCTTTGACCCTTTGACAATCGCCGAATTCAAGGTTGGACCGAGCCCCCGTCCCATACCGAGCCGCTGGGTGAATGATCGCCATCAGCCTGGGCCTTGGAGGCAATAAATCACATTTTATGAAAACAGTTCCGGCAGATATCGAAGGTGGGTTAAAGAGCGTAGGAGCGTATTCCGCTTTCTGTGAGCTTGGACCGGCGCACCAGAGGGAGTACCTACAATGGATCACCGGGACAAAGCGGCCTGAGACGAGAAAGGCTCGTATCGAGAAGTCGGCGAAGATGATTCTTGAGAAGTGTTCAGCAAAACGTCCGCGGAAATGAGGCCGCCCAACGTCTAGGTTTTTGGGCATGGGAACTCGCGGAAAGATTCTGATTGGGGGTTGTGCGTGCGCCGCGATTGTCGTCTCTTTGAAGGTGTATTGTTGGCGTGATGAAGAGCCCGAGTATGGGGGCCGGACACTTTCCCAGTGGGCCGTGCAGTACGAGCAGGAATACCACGGCACAATCGCATCCCAAAAATCACCGGAGACGACCGGGGCAGCAAATGCAATTCGCTCCATTGGGACGAACGCTATCCCACACCTCATCAGGATGATGAGCTACGAACCCCCACGATTCGCTACGCACTGTTGGGCATCGAGGTGGGCGATCTTGCGACCGGTTAGAGTCTTTACCTACAACCTGTATCGCAAGAAGCTTGCCGCCGGCACTTCGGCCGGGCTTGCTCTAGCCCTCTTTACTCGTGAGCAGGCCGAGATCGTGCCTTTGCTTTCTAACGTCGTAGTTCGGCGAATTGGAACTCCGGGCGGGCCCGTCGAGTGGTGGCCACCCGAGCCCGTACGTCGATCCGTTGACCTGATGCGAGTTACGTATCCTAGCGGCCCCAGGGCGATTAACTCCTTGCTCACGAACACCACGACACCAATGGCAGCGCGGTTATACGTTGCGTCGCGCGTATTTGAGGCATTCCCTGATAAGAAGAACCCGGATGTATTGATGGCTATCAATGCTGGGCTCAAGGATGGCAGCCTTCAGGTCCGAGATCTTGCGACCAATCTATTGCTGAAGGTTCAAAATAATTAGAGCTGTGTGAAGGGCTAGTTCTGAAGTGGTGATATGGGGCGGAGCCTGGTGCCGAATACGGGCGCCGGAAATGAAGGACAACCTGAATCGTAGCGCGAAATCTTCTGGCTGATCTCATGCAAGTCGGCCCAAGTCTGGGTCGTTTCGCAGGAGGAGGCACCATTTGGCTAAAGACGAAAACTCAACGTCTGGCTTGGTCATGGCCTCGATTCGTCGTGCAACCTGTTCCATCGTTTCTCTCGGCGACGGATTCTGGACGGGGTGATACTTTGCCTTGGCCTCGAGGAATTCTTTGATCGCACCGCTCACTTCGCTCCACAATTTGCGACGTCTCTCAGGAAGAGCGTCATGGTCATTGAGCTTGTATCGTTTGATCGATTCCTCCGCTCGGGCCTTGTTCCATTTCCCTAAATCCGTCGCCCAATCGTCGGGGCTTGGGACGGGGATCGCGTTTCCTTCCTCGTCGAATGCGAGTAGCAGATGGTCCGTGGAGCTGATAGGATCAAGCAGGTAGGGCACCTCTGACTCTTCGCATCTGGCGTTGAATGTGGAACGGAGGCTTCGATCGCAGAGCGGAAACCATCCACCTTTCTTTGTGTTCGGAACTCCGCCCGCCAGACGGTAGTTCGTGTGATCGAAGGCCAGCCACCAGTAGCCTTCCGTCACGCTCCCGTCTAAGTTCTTGGCCTCGGCCTTTGGCCGGAAATGCTCCACATCGTAATGGGAACCGCTGTTGGTGGTATCCGGTGCATGAGTCCTAGTAGAAGAGTATACCGCCCAGCGTGAAAGGCAATTTCAAACTGTTTCGAAGCAACGACGCCAAGACGCAGGCCATTCCGTCGCTGGGATGGGCTGGATTGGGGGGATTGGTCAGGGCTCCGCAGGAGCCTAGGCCTACCAGTGTTTGACCACCAAGCTGCTGGGGAAGCCCCAGGCGTCGGAGGAGCAATGGGAACGGATACGAAGCCGAGGGTTTTGGGGCGCGAGTCGGTCGTCCCGTTAGGACTCGAGTGCTCGGTGGCCGTGGTCCCCAACGCTGAAGCGATTGGGCTGTTTTCGTTTGGGCCCTCGGGGCCAGAGGAGTGTCGCGGGTCGACGGCGCTGCCGAGAGGAGTCACGGTCGGTCTCAACACAGTGACGCCAAGGGCGAGAGGTGAGGCGGCGGTCATAGACGCGCTGCTACAGAGAGGGCGGCGGTCGTAGACACGCCGCTACAGCTCGGGCGGCGGTCACAGACGCGCCGCTACAGCGGCTGGCGGGCACTTATTTCTGCCAGTCGTCGGGGGTCAACACCCGGCGCTTACTGATGCTGACTACAAAGGCGGCGGCACGCGCGTAATCCAGGGATAGGCCAAAGTCGAGAGTCACGGTTTGTTGCATGTGAAGGACATTTCCGAGCCAGGTCCGGTCCACTTTGCATTGCGCGCGTGCGGTCCCGAGTAACTGTCCCGCCGTATCAAAGACTGCGCCGCTAATGTCGTAATCGACTTTGTCGAAAGTGGTCACTCCGGCCTGAATCTCGGCCTTGAGGGAATCGCCGTTTTCCAATTTGAACTTAATGGAGCCGAGCTGTACCAGGTGATAAGTATATCCTTTCCAGGGGACCCCGGGCGATTGGATCGTTAACGGAATCGATGTCTCCAACTCCAGGGGAGTGGTGTTCGTGACGGCAACCGCCGCGCTTTTGGTTGGTGATGCGGCATGACCGGAGGTGGCAAGGTTTTTACCGCCTGCCAAAAGGCCCATCGCGGACAGGGCAAGGAGGTCTCGTCTTCTCATCTTAGGTCTCATACCAGGATATGACACTCGAACGGAGAGTTTCTTAGAAAAAAGGGTCAGGATTTGGACGAAGGAAATAGATCCATCAATTCAGCCCACCCCGGCGACGGATTAGCCTGCGCCTTGGCGCTTTGCGCTTACCGTCCGTGACATCCTTGCCTGCCAACTAACGCAGAGTCGTCAAGCCGCCAGGCCGCAAGATGGTCCCGACAAACGTGCTGCCGTTGAGAACGATGATTGGCAAACCGCGTATCGCGCTCACTCACATCTGAGCGCTTTCATGGGGTCAATGCGCGTTGCCCGGCGGGCGGGCAGCCAGCAGGCGAGCAGGGCCACCCCGAGCAAGAGGGCCACAGACCCCGACCACACCAGCGGATCCGATGCGCCCGCCTGGAACAGGTGGTACTTGAGCAACTGGCTGACGGGACCTTCCTCCACGCTGGGCAGCTTGCCGGTCTGGAAGACCAGGTGCCTGACCAGTTGCAGGAGCCAAAACGCGCCGAGGAGTCCGAGGCCTGCGCCGGCGCCGACCAGGCGCGCCCCTCCCCACATCACGAGGCCCAGCACGTCGCGGCGCTGGCCGCCCACGGCCAGGCGAATGCCAATCTCACGCGTACGCCGGGCCACCGAATAAGCCAGCACCGCGTAGATGCCGAGGGCAGAAAGCAGCAAGCCCACGGCCGCAAAACCGACGAGGTAACCCATGTAGGTTCTTTGCGTCTGGGTTGATTCATCAAGGGTCTGGCGGGCCACCCTGACTCTGGGGTGAGACATGTCCGGCTCGGCACCTTTCAGCGCTGCAAGGATAGCGGGGATCAGGCTTTGGGGGTCGCGCTCGGTGCGTATGACCAGAAGCATGCTCCCGTGGAAATCGGCCTGATGATAAGGCCTATAGAAATGTGGATACACGCCCTGCGTGAGCCGGACCGGCCGCAGGTCGGCAACGATCCCCGCCACCTCGTAGACATGGCCGCCCGGGGAATCCGCCAGGCGGAACCGCCGGCCGAGCGCGTTTTGCCCGGGCCAGCAAAGCCGGGCCATCGACTCATTGATGACGGCCGCGCCATCCTTGCCTTCCATGTCACTTCGATTGAGATACCGCCCCGCCCGCAATGGGACGCGCATCACCCGCAAGAAATCGCTTTGGTCCACTCCGCACCCAATGCCGTCCACGTTCAGCAGTTCTTCTCGGCCGTCAACCCTGACCTCCCCGCGCTCCTCGAACCCTCCGCCCCAGATGCCGACGGCTTTGACGCCCGGCAAGGCGGCGAGCCGCTCGTGCATCCGGTCGAACAGGGCATTCCTCAAGGGCCTGGCGTTTGGGGCGTCATCGGAATCGGAGTACTTCGAGGGCAGCCACAGATCGACGGACACCAGGTTCTCGGGATCGAACCCGGGGTTTACGCGCAACAGGCGGGTGACACTCTGGATCATCAGTCCGGCAGCGGTGAGCAGCACCAGGGACAAGGCGACCTCCGCTACCACCAACACGCCTTGATAGCGGCTACGGCTCCTCCCAGCGGTCGCTCCCGCGCCGGCCTGCTTGAGGGCTTCACCGAGCTGGCCCCGGCTTGCCTGCCAGACCGACGCCAATCCCAGGGCCAGTCCCACGACGACGGAAACGACTAGCGTGAAACCCAGAGCGGAGGCATCGATTTCCAACGGTTTCAAACGCGGCATCACGGGCGGGATCAGCAAATGCAACAGCCGGATACCGCTTGCGGTCACGGCGAGGCCGGCCAGGCCGCCGAGGCCGGTGAGCAGCACGGCTTCGGTCAGGAGCTGGCGGGCCAGACGACCGCGGGCCGCGCCCAGCGCGGCCCGCACGGCCAGCTCCTGCTGACGGCGCTCGGTCCGGGTCAACATCAGGTTGGCTAGATTTAAGCAGACGATGAGCAGGACAAAACCGATCATGGCGAGGAGACCAAAGAGCGTGCGCGGGAGGTCGTCTGCGCCCACGTAATCGCGGGTGAGGCTATCGGCGCAGGGATGGAGCAGGAGCCTGGCCCTTTTGGCCTCGGGCCGCTTTTCCGCCGAATGCGCCGTGTCCTTGGCGGCGCGTTCCTGCGCCTGTTGTTGCCCCACCAGGTCTAGCATCGCCTGGGTTTGCTGCCGGGTCACGCCCGGCTGGAGCCGGACCACCAGCCGATAGTCGGATGAACGCTCTTGGTCAAAGGCCGGACGCGGGTCTTCCGTAGGCACCCAGAAAGCCAAACGTTCCCCTCCTAGCGGGTACTGAAAATAAGGAGGCATGACGCCGACCACGGCGAAGCGGCGCTCGCTCAGTTGAACCGTCTTGCCGATCACGTCGGCCGCGCCGGCGAACTGGGATTTCCACCAGGCATAACTGATGACGATGGCGGATTCGCGCTCCGGAATGCTCTTTGCGTCGGCGGGCACCGCCTCATCCCGGGCGAAGGTGCGGCCCAGCAGCGGACGAATATTGAAGGAGGAGAAAAAGTTGGGCGAGACGGCCTCCCCGATGACAGGAGTCTGGAAATCGTCCTTCCGAGTCCACAATGCGATCCTGCGGTACCGGGCGAAGTCCGAAAAGAATTCCGGGCGCGACTTCAGGGCCGCCAGCACCTCGGCCGAGACGCCGTACTCATTTTCCTCGGCAATCTCCATCAATCGGTTCGCCGACGGTCCGGGAAGGGGATTGAGCAGCACCGAATTGACCACGCTATAGACCGCCGAGCTGGCGCCGATGCCCAGTGCCAGAGTCAGAACTACCACGGCAGTGAAGCCGGGGTTCTTGCCTAGCACGCGCAGGGCGAACCGGAGGTCCTGCCGCATGGTCTCGATGAGGTTGGCGCCTGGAGCGTCGCGAGTTTCCGGAGCGGGCGCTTGGCCGGTTCGGCGCCAATCGAGCCTCCGCAAGAGCGGGTAGATTGTCTTCACAGCTTCAGTTAAAACCGCGCACCGTGCTTGTACCTGATAGACCTGTCGGCCGAGCACCTGTCACGGTAGAAACAAAACACGACCACCTGGCCGAGGCCGTGGGAGCCGGTCGGATTTCTAGGCTCACCGCGCCTCAGGCCGGCGTCGTGGCATCTGACGTCTGCACCAAATCTCAGCGCCGAATCATAGCAAAAGGCGGAGGCCGTAGCCACCATGTTGCTCAGACTGACGGCAAATCACTTTTTCGCTCTGAGTTGGATCCGGATGTGATGGAGGTGCGATCGGCTCGCTAACGATGGACGCTAATGGCGGGAGTAGCTTTGGCCGGCCGCGGCGGCAGGGTGATTTAGCAGAAGGCTCGTTGGTCAATGCGGGGAGGTGGTTTTCGTGCTCGTGGGCAATTTGACGTTGCTGCCCCCGAGGACGGGGGTTCTCCGGGGGCGGGGCGCGGCGGTCCCGGCGTCGGCAGGTGATTTAGACGAAGGCTCGTTGGTCAATGGGGGGAAGGCGGCTTTCGTGCGGGTGGGCAATTTGACGTAGCTGCCCCCGAGGACGGGGGCTCTCCGAGGGCGGAGCGCGGCCGTTCCGGCGGCGGGATGATTTAGCAGAAGGCTCGTTGGTCAATGCGGGGAGGTGGTTTTCGTGCGGGTGGGCAATTCGACGTTGCTGCCCCCGAGGACGGGGGCTCTCCGGGGGTGGGGCGCGGCCGGCCTGGCGGCGGCGGGATGATTTAGCCGAACGCTCGTTGGTCAATGGGGGGAGGCGGTTTTCGTGCGGGTGGGCAATTTGACGTTGCTGCCCCCGAGGCGGGGGCTCTCCGAGGGAAGCGCACCGCCATGGAGTGTCCAAGCTCTAAGGCACGCGCACTCGGTAGAAGCGAGCAGTGGAATTCGTCCATTGCGGATCGCTGAAGTCCAATGACCCGTTTACTAACGTGCCGGTCAATGCGGTCGTCCACGTTGAATGAGCCGAGTCGGAGCACGCCTCAACTATTACCTGCAGTCCGGGCACACCCATAACCTCGAAGCCAAACTTTCCGTCCTTAGCGACGAGGCCGCCGTCTGGGCCCTTCAGCGTCGGCGGCGCCACCGCTTCAATCGAAAGACTAAAGATCACCCCAAACCCTCGAGCACCGCCCGAGCAACTTGTTCCGTAGAACTTCCCGTCAAGCCCCTGCGCCAAACCGCCGCAGGGACCCCTGCCGTCGGGCCCATTCGTAAAGGAGTACAAGCTGGTGAACTCGCCCGACGTGGTGATCTTAAAAATACTTCCCAGGCCTGCGGCGCCGCCTTCGCTGGTAGTGCCGTAAAAGGCGCCGTCGATCCCCTGCGTCAGAGAGGCGAGGGGGTGAGCCCCGTCCAAACCGATAAACCGGTGTAGGACCGTAAAATCTCCTTCGGCGCTGATTTTAAATATCGTTCCATAGTTGCTATTGCCGCCGTCAGAAGCTGTCCCGTAGAAATCGCCGTCCGCGCCCAGGATCAATCGCGCGTAAGGGCCGGCGCCATCGTCCCCTCGAGTGAATGAGTAGATGCTGGTTAGCTTCCCTGCGGTGGTGATTCTGAACACGGTGCCCGCACCATAAGGGCCTCCTGCATAGGCGACGCCATAGAGCTCGCCATCGTTGCCTTGGACCAGACCGGCTATCGGTGCCTCACCTTTTGTTCCATCACCGAAGAAGAAAAGGTTACTGTAGGTCCCATCCGCCGCGATTTTGAAGATGCCCCCCGTCGCGTTTGCGGCTGCACCTGCCATGAAGGTGGTGCCGTAGAGGGCACCGTCGGAGCCTTGAACCACTCCACCGGGGGATCCCTGGTAAGCCTCGGGTGGTTTGAAACTGTGCACCACTGCGAAGTCCCCAGTCGGGCTGATCCTAAACACTGTGCCACACCCATAAGCCCCATCGAGAATCGTGGTTCCATAAAAGTTGCCGTCACTGCTTGGCGTCAGCGGGGCCAAGATCAAAGAGCCATCCGCGCTTTTGAAGGAGTGTAGGTTCGTAAAGCCCCCGGTGGGCGTTACGCGGAAGATCGCGTCTCCAGATGACATAGTTCCATAAAAGTTTCCATCCACTCCTCGGACGAGAGAAGCGTGAGGCTCCCCGCGGGTTGTGTTTCCATCGAGCGAGACGAGCGTCGTGAAGATCGCGCCCGCCGATGCTCCCTCTTGCATGGTGACTAGCCCGAAGGTCAGCACGAGGCGAGGCAGCCATTCTCCTTTGAAGCCCAAGCCAAATCTGTCCGGCGGCGCAGTTTGAATCTGGTGATTACCAACCGCTCCCACCTGTGTTCGTTGCATATTCTCTCTCCGTTTCCGTTGAGCTGTCATAAGAACATCTCAAAACATACTAATCAAAACAAGCACATATGATGCAATCCATTCGGCCTCACAGAGGCTGCGCGTGGGGAGATCGACGGTATATGGGCGCCCTGCATCGATGTGAAGCGGGGAGTTTCGCTCCGTCCGTCCGCGCTTTCGTGAGACTTAACTGCAAGGCACATACCCACACACGATCACTCGCGTAACCCCCGGCGATCCCTGGCCAATGAAGATCCCGAGCGCCTCCCGCGATCTCACTTGCGTGGCTGATCATGGTCGACGATCGCCCTATCCGATGTTTATACGTCCGCAAAATCCGAATCTTGCGCGAATGGTTCGGATAATTTGCTGAAGCGATTGGGCTTTGGCCAGAGGGTCGTCCGGGGCAGGGCACCAGGGATTGGGCCGAAGGATTACAAGATACGAAGCGTGAACGGGGCCGCCTAAGAGTCCGAACGCCAGGGCGGCCGTTCCAGCGGCGGCGGGATGATTTAGCAGAAGGCTTTCTTGAGGCCCTTGTGGACCTAATGGACTTGATGGACTTGATGGACTTGATGGACTTGATGGACTTGATGGACTTGATGGACTTGATGGACGAGTGGCTTGACGGATGGGCCGCGGGGAGTAGCGTCGTTGTCACGGAGTCCATTGGGTATGGGCGACACGATGCTAATTCTCGGTTGCGCCACGGTTGCCGTTGCGGCATGCGTGGCTGCATGGGTGTGGACGGGTCGCAGGGAGGCTCGTGGGCTGGCTTCCGCATTGGCCGGGGAGATCAGCTCGGTTATCGGAATCGTGCGCCGGCGAGATTATCGAGGGTCCATCCAAGCGCTGATTAAAGCAGTCGGGACCTCTCACCAGCCGCAGGCCGTCCGCTTTCCGGCGATCCAAGACCGTTTCGCCGTGTATGAGGCCAACTTGGCAAAGCTGGTTACCCTTCCAGGCAACCTGCCCCAAGCGGTTGTCTCGTTCTATACACACGCGAAGTCGTTTAATGACGAGATGTCACCCGATCACCCCCAGCCGGCGACTGAAGCCGAGGCGATTCAGAGGCTCAAGCAATTGGATGAGCTCATCGTCGCGCTGTTGGCACTGGGCGACGGCGCGGTGCTTGCCCTGGAAGGAAACCGGAAGAGACTTGATGCGCAGGTCAATTCCACTCCGTGCGTGTCGCTCGAATCGAAGTCACCCGAAGCTCAACCGCCGACTACGTTCCACAAGGGCGTGGCCGCTGTTGGGACAGGCGAGCTTTCGAATTTCACCCCGCGAGCGCAGCAGGTGCTGGCTCTATCGCGCAGGGAGGCAGATCATCTGAACCACAATTTCGTCGGCACCGAACACTTGCTGCTGGGGTTGATCGCATTGGGACAGGGCACGGCGGTAACGGTGCTGGAGCAGATGGGACTGAATCTGGAGACCGTTAGGTTGGAGGTTAAAAAGCAGGTTGGCGTTGGCCCGGAGCCAAGGCACCTCGGAAACATTCCTTACACGCCTCGGGTGAAAAAGGTCCTTGCGTTGGCGGCGAGAGAAGCCAAGAGCCTGAATCACACCTACGTGGGCACTGAACACATTTTGCTGGGGCTGCTGCGCGAGGGCGATGGGGTCGGCGCGCGCGTCCTGAGGCAGTTGGGCGTTGAGGCCGAGGACACCCGCCAGAGGATTTTGAAGGAGCTGGACCCGAATTTTGATCCGGGGGATCGTGGGAGACAGGGGGAGCCGGAAGGTTAGGGGCGATCGAATCGGTGGTCCTGCAGGTGCCGGCGCTCATGACCACGCTCCAATGCGTGGTGGCGAAGACGCCAGCATCCTTAGCACGGGGCGGTTCGGAATCGGGCTGAACGAAGGAGCCTTGGTGATCTGGCTCGTCGCTCAGGAATCTTGGTAAGGGAGCTTATGGGCCGAGCCCGTGCGCGCCAATCTGAAAGTGGGGCGTCTGAAAGTGGGGCGTCTCGACTCGTTGACAGTGTGGTAGCGTTTTGCTACCGTACGGACATGGGTCAACCGGTCAAAATCTCTGATGCCTTGCTTCTCGACGCTCGGCTCACGGGGGAAGTCGCTGAACGGTCCATTGCGGGGCAGATTGAATTCTGGGCCAGGTTGGGACGCGCTATCGAACCGCTTTTGCGGGGGGACAAAGCATGGGCTTTGCGGCGTGCCGGAGACTCCAAGCCGCTGTCAGAGCGCCTGAGCTCGGTGGATTCGCCCGAAGGCCGGCAGCGCGTCGCCGAACATCTCAGGGGCCGTCCGTATCCCCATTACGAACCGGCGGATGTGCCGGGACTCCTGGTGCGGATTGAATCGAACGGCAAACGCGTCATTGGCCGCTTTGTTAATCGTGAATTCCAAGCGGTGAAGAAGGCCAAACGGTGAGGAGGGGACCCAGCTCTGCGCGGGGCGCCGGGCCATGGATGGAGTATCTGGACCGCCGCCCGATCGTCCTGGCAATAGCCGGTCCCAACGGCGCTGGAAAAAGCACCTTTTTCGAGGCTCATTTGAGTTACAGCGGATTGCGGTTTCTCAACGCTGATCTGATCGCTAAGGAATTGGAGGTGGAGGCGTATGAGGCCGCTGGGATAGCAGCGGCGCTGAGGAGCGAGTTGGTGAAACAGCGTGAGAGCTTCATTTTTGAGACGGTTTTTTCTGATCCCGTGGGCGACAAATTGGATTTTCTGAAAAGGGCCGCTGAATCGGGTTATGCCGTGGTCCTTTGCTTTATCGGGATCGCGGATGCTGGCACCTCGGAACAAAGAGTTGCCATGCGGGTCTCTCAAGGCGGGCACGACGTGCCGACAGAGAAGTTGGTCGAGCGATTTCCACGCACGCTCGCGAACCTGGCGGGGGCCATCCGCGAATTGCCGTGCGTGTTGGTTTTCGATAACGAGGAACTGAGAAAGCCGTTCCGGCATGTAGCGACGTTTGCTAACGGCCAGCGAGTGCAATTGGACGAGCCGGTTCCTCCCTGGCTCAAGGCGCTGGTTTGATAGAGAGATTCACGCGTAGGGCGAGAGCTATTAGGGACTGACCAACCCATTTGTTGTCGAACGGGACCGCGCCCTTGGGTAGAGTGCCGCACCATTGAAGATGGGCGATGCAATCCGCGAGTTGGTTGACGGCATTCGCCGCGGTCAGTACGAAGACCCGGCGGAGAAGATCGCTTTGCTCGCGGCTGCGCTACGGGAGCACGAGGCGAGCGCGGCTCTGCTGTCGTCCCTGCTGGCGGCCCCTCAGATCCCGCTGCGCCAAGCGGCGCTGGAGGCGTGCTTGCACCGGAAGGGTCGGGAACTGGACGGCGATCTGCTGAAGTTGGTGGCAGATCCGGACGAGCGTGTGCGGAAGAAACTGGTGGAGGTTTTGGCGTTGCTGCCCGAGGCGGTCGCCCTCGAGGCGCTGAAAACGCTGGCTGGGGATACGAGCGCCGAGGTGCGGAGGGAGACCCTAAGAGCGACCAAGGGCAGGGCCGCTTTTCTGGAAATCCAGCGCGAGTTGCTGGCGCATGACCCCGACTGGAACGTTCGCCGCGAGGCGGCAAGTGTTTTGGCCGAGCAATCGGGAAGCCGCGGCTTGGGTGATTTGGTTGTGGCCCTCGCGCACGATGAGGACTCGGATGTGCAGCAGCGTTGCGCGGATTTGTTAGAGCGCTTTCTGTCACGCGAATTCGAAGCGACGGTTGAGAATCTGCCGACTGAGATCGGCCTCCTGGGCAAGGCGGAACGGGAGGCGCGGAACCTTGGCGGGCGCCTACCCAACCTGGTTCGGTGGTTGCGCGGGCACACGACGGTGTCGGTGGATCCCGAGCAACTGGCGCGCTTTGGGACCGACCTGACGGCGCTGGCGAGCTCGGGCGCACTGCCGCGCGCCTTTGGCGTGGAACAGCCCGTCCAGATGTTGCTGGAGCTGGTGCAGCGCGAGAAGGTCCGGTCGATTGCGCTGATCGGTCCGTCCGGAGTGGGAAAGAGCTCGTTGGTGAATGAACTGGTCTATGCGCTGGCACAGCCTGCGAATGGCTCCTGGCGTGTCTTGCGAGTCGCACCCACCGACATCATGGCGGGGACCAAGTTCATGGGCGAATGGGAGACGAAGGTCCGCAACCTGATTGAAGCGGTGAGACGGCCGCGGCGGGTCTTGCTGTTTGTGCCTAACCTGGCGGATTTGGCCGGCGTGGGGCGGTGGTCGAAATCCAACGCGGGGGTTGCTTCGGCGCTGGCGCCGTATTTGGAGGATGGGAGCGTCGTGATGCTCGGCGAGAGCACGCCGGAGGAGTTTGAGCGCGGGTTGGGGGGAGAGGTCGGCTTGCAGCGGCTGTTCGACAAGGTTCTGGTTGAACCGGCTTCGAGGGAGGATGCGATCGTGGTTTTGAGGGCGATCCGCGACGCGGCCAAAGCGCCCATCTCGGACCAGGTGTTGCAGGAGCTGCTGGAGGTGAGCGAGTTCTTCTACGGGCATTTGGCGCGCCCGGGGAGTGCGGCCACGCTGCTGCGTGCGGTGATTGCGGCGCACCAAGGTATGGCGCGGCCGTTGACTCGAACGGATGTGCTCGAGGCGCTCTCCCAGTCCACGGGTATGCCTACGGGGCTGCTCGATGATGCCCGGCCGTTAAGCGTGGATGAGCTGCGAGGGTTCTTCGAGGAGCGAATCATCGGTCAACCCGAAGCGGTGGAGGCGGTGGCCAATGTGGTTACGCTAATCAAGGCAGGATTGACCGATCCGCGAAAGCCGTTCGGCGTGCTGTTATTCGTCGGGCCGACCGGCGTGGGAAAGACGGAGCTGGCGCGGGCACTGGCGGAGTTCATCTTTGGCGAGGCTTCACGGCTTCACCGTTTTGACATGAGCGAATTTGCCGGGGCCGACGGGTTCACGCGGTTAATCGGTGGACGAGGCGACAATGGGCTTTTGACGGACGCGGTGCGGCAGCGTCCTTTTTCAGTGGTCCTGCTGGACGAGATCGAGAAGGCCCACATGAATGTCTTCGATTTGTGTCTTCAGATCTTCGATGCAGGCCGCCTCACGGACGGGCGCGGCCGGCTCGTGGATTTTCGGCGTACGGTAGTGATATTGACGTCCAATATCGGCGCGCAAGGTCCCGGCACACCGTTGGGATTTGGCGCGGCGAGTTCGGCGGCCGAGGTGACGGTTGACGGCGACAGGACATTCCGCGAGCTCTCTCGTTTCTTTCGCCCGGAATTTCTAAACCGGATCGATCAAATCGTGAATTTCCGTCCGTTATCGGTGCAAGTGGCGGAGCAGATTGCCCGGCGGGAGATCGACCAGGTTTTACAGCGCGGCGGAGTGACGCGGCGGGGCTTGGCGGTGAGCGTGGACCCGAGCCTGGTTTCGCTCCTGGTCAAAGAGGGATACTCGCCGCATTTTGGTGCGCGACCGCTCAAACGCACAGTTGAGCGTCTCATCTTGCTGCCGCTGGCAAAGGTCATTTCCTCGGGTCAAGCCGAGGACAGGCCGCTGATCTCGCTCAGCGCGGAGTCCGGGAAGGTTAAGGTGCATTTGGCGTCGCGGAAGGGGCCGGAGGTGAGTGCCAAGACGCCGGCACCCGACCGCACGGAATCAACCTTGTCCAAGGCGGCTGGCTTGCTGGGCCGTTGGGAGGCGCTCCAAGCGAGGTTCGGGGCGATAGCCGATCGAAAATCGGAACTGGTTGTCCGAACCCAGGATCCGGGCTTCCACCGCGACGCCGTGGTGCGCGAGGCAACTTTCGACGAGATCCACAAACTCGACCAATTCCTCACTCGCGGGAAGAAGCTGGGAGAAGCCCTGGAGGGCTTTGAACGCCAGGCGGCGGTGCGGACGTCGAGCGGTGACGAGGCGTGGGCTCGGGACCGAGAGGCTGAGCTGGCATCCGAGCTGGAGCAGTTGGAGTTTGTCGCCGGGGCTAGCAGCGCGCGAGAGTTGTCGGACACGCTGGTGTGCCTCACTCGAGTGAGCGCGGTGGGGCAACCACTGGGTGCGATTGAGACGCTGGCGAGAACTTACCTGGGTCTGGCGAGCAGACGCCGGATGCAGGCAACGGTGATCGCGGAGAGGTGGGACGAGAAGGCGGACGCCGCCTATGTGCAGGTGCTGGGTTTGGGCGCCTGGCAGCTTTTTGCCGGGGAGGCGGGCTTGCACGAGTTCCATCGTCGAACCCGAGTGAAGAGCGCGAGGGCTGGACACGAGCACACGCAGGAGGACGGGGCGGTGGTGCGAGTGGAAGTGGTTCCCCTGGCCGCCGAGCCGGACAAAAGATTCCAGGCGGCGCTTAAGACGAGGGCTTGGGCGCTCAAACCGGCGAGGACGCGATTGATCGAGGAAGCGAATTGGCGGGTGGAAGTGTTTCATGAGCCTTCGGTCCTCCCGCTGGAGGCTTGGTTTTCCGGAGATCAAAAGGCGGCGACCGGGAGCGCGGTGCGGTTGATCCACAGCCAGGTGACGGAGAACGCGGGGGCAGAGAGGGCGTCGGCGGGCCTGGTTCGGCGTTATGATTTGGGGATCGGCTCGCGGATCAAGGATCTGCGAACGGGCCGTACCACGACTCGGCTGGCGCAGTTTTTCCGCGGACAAATTGAGGCTTGGTTGACGAAGGAGCCTTCCGAGGTGCTCCCCGATCCAAGCGTGAATCCCAAAAGCGACTGACACATTTATGAGCAAACCTGTTCCTTTAGGCCTGCGCCGTTCATTTGGATTTGGCGACCGGCTTGGCTTGGCGACACCGGGCCATCTGACGGCGGCGAAACAATTCGATTTCGCGCCGATCTTTGCCCAGCAGTCGATCCGCGAGATGTCACGGACGCAGCGATCGCCCGAGGAAGTGATGGCGGCGGCCCAAGGCGCTCTGGATCGGGCGGGGTACGAAAAACCCTGGGGCGCGGATGCCGACCATTTGAAGACTCCCGAAGATGTCCGTCGGACGGCGGACGCTGGTTTCTGCTTTTTCACGATCGACCCTTCGGAGTTTGTGAACGACCAAGCGGACCACCTTTCCGGCCCCGAACTCGAGAGCAGCGTCGCCGGCCTGGAAACGAGCGGGGCTTTGCCGGACCCTGGGTGGAAAGAGTATTACCTGGGCCAGGCTTTTGAGGTTTCCAATGGCCTGAGTTTGAGGTTCACGCGCGAAGCGCTGTTCCGGGCCGCCACCAAGTATGCTCGCGCGATCGGCCGGACGGCGGTGATGAGCGGCGCCATTCAACAGGCCTGTGGGGAGAAGCCGCTTGAGATCGAGGTTTCGGTGGACGAGACAGATTCGGCAACGAGCCCACTGGAGCATCTTTTTTACGGTTTGGAAATCAAGCGCCGTCTAGTGAAAGTGGTCAGTCTGGCGCCGCGTTTTCCCGGAGATTTTGAGAAGGGGATTGATTACCGGGGCGATCTGGCGAGTTTCGAAGCCACACTCGAGCAGCATGCCGCCATCGCTCGTTTCTGCGGGCCGTACAAGATCAGTGTTCACAGCGGCTCGGACAAATTCTCAGCCTACCCGATCATTGGGCGCGTATGCGGGGATCTGCTGCATGTGAAGACGGCCGGCACCAGCTACCTGGAGGCGCTGAGAGTGGCTGCGCGTGTGGCGCCGGAGCTTTTTGCGCAGATCGCGTGTTATTGCCGGAGCCGTTTCGAGACCGACCGGGCCAGCTACCACATTTCGACCACTCAGGCGGAAGTCGCGGCGTTGCCTGGTTTCAGCGGCCCAACCGAAGAGCCGATGTATCTCGACCACCGAGTAGGCCGCCAATTGCTGCACGTGTGTTTCGGCTCGGTGCTAACCGCGGGTCAGGACGATCAGGGGCGGCCTTTCAAGAGCCGGTTGGTGGAATTGCTCCATGATCATGCGGATCTTCACGCCTCGCTGATCGAGAAGCATTTTGTGAAGCACCTCTCGCTGTTGTGTCAGGGTTGAAGCGGCATGAATGCCGCGACCCTGGGGTGGCCTAGAGGCCGACCCTGCGCACGCTGGTGCGCTGTTTGACCCACTCGAAGTCCGTAGGAGGTATTGCCGCGATCGTCCCTCCGACTCCGCCTTTGATTGCGGGACGAACAGTCCCAGTTGGGCCGCCGACGACCCAGCGATGCATCTCGGTGTGGCCATCCGCGAAGGAAAAGCCGCCGCCGCCATTGTGATAGGACGCGGGCAGGTTACCCCATTTATAGTCTTCCAAGCGGTTCATGAAGAACCCGTCATTAATGGTGTCGGGGTGCTCGTCCAGGAAAACGAAGATGCTAGATGGAGTGGTCAATTCGGCGGCCTTGAAGTACTGGACGTAAAGGGGATTAAAGCGGTTGGTGAGGACCCCAGGATCGCCCACCAGTGAGTTCATGGACATGCTTCGGATGCGCGAGCCGTTGAGGGCCATGGATTTGTCCGAGGGGCACTTATAAATGCCAATGCCTTTGCTGACGAAGGGCCCTAGTTTCGCCCCGGTGAGCAGGACGACGTTGGTGTTATCATCGGCGTTGTTCCAATCTTCGACGTTGTTGGCCCAATTCAAATGTTCTTGGCGGGTCTGGTCGATGCCGTGGTTATTGACCAGGCGATCGTTGTTTTCTTCGGCGTAAAGGGTCCAACCGACGGTCAGTTGACGGGCATTGCCGATGCAGACGATGCCTTGGGCTTTACCTTTGGAGCGGCTTAAAGCCGGCAGGAGCAATCCGGCCAAAATCGCGATGATCGCGATGACCACCAGGAGTTCGATCAGGGTGAACCCCCGACTGGCGCCATCGGTCTGAGCACCGGGGGGGACGGAGGCAGAACCGGGCTCGTTACCAGGCCGTGAAGCGGCGCTTCCAACCGGAGTACGCTGGCTCGCACCGGGATAAATCGGCATCGACGGCGTCCTGGCGGCAGGACCTTTGGCCATGGGAAAAGGGGGAGTCTTCACGAGACCTCCACCATTGCCTTGATGACACCGGTGGACGGTTTGAGCCATTTGGGGAATTCGTCGATCATCGCTTCAAAACCGGAGTGATGAGTGATCCAGGGAGTAGTGTTGATGCGGCCTTGCTCGATCAATCCGATGATGCGCGTGAAATCTTCGGGCAGCGCGTTGCGGCTGGCCAACAACGTCATCTCGCGCCGGTGGAGCAGGGGGTGGGGGAAGCTTAGTTCCTTGGTGGTGATGCCAACGAAGACCAATTTGCCGGTAAAGCCGACGAAACTGGCGGCGTTGGACATGGACTCGTGATTGCCGGTGGCGTCGATGACGACGCGTGGCAACTCACCGCCGGTCAGGCCTTCCAGGCGCCGCAGATCGGCGGGTCCACCTTCGGAGGCGATGGTATGGTCCACATCGAGCATGGCGCGGCAGAATTCGAGGCGGCTCGCATTGAGATCCAGCACAATCACACGGGCTTGGGCGAGCTTGGCGAACTGGATCACCGACAGCCCGATTGGCCCGGCGCCGATCACGAGGACGTTTTCGCCGGGGAGGAGGCCGCCGCGGTTGACGGCATGACAGCCGATGGCGAGGGTTTCGACCAATGCCAACTGCTCAAGTTCCAACCGTGCGGAAGGGTGGAGTTTGCGGGCCGGAACAATGAACTGGGGGCGCAGCCCGCCGTCGGTGTGGACGCCGAGCACTTGGAGGTGCTCGCAGCAATTGCCGCCGCCGCGGCGGCAAGCGCTGCACTGCTGACAATTCATGTACGGTTCCACCGAGCATCGATCGCCCGGCTTCACATTGGAGACTCCGGCGCCCACGCTCACCACTTGCACGCCCAGCTCATGCCCCGGGATCCGCGGGTAACTGTAGAAGGGCATCTTGCCAAGGTAGCCGCTGTAGTCGGTGCCGCAGATGCCGACACGATGGACCTGTACGAGGGCCTCCCCCGGTCTAGGCTGGGTGGGCTCAGGAGCGGTGCCGACCCGAAACTCGCCGGGGCGTTCTAGAATGATAGCCTTCATGGCTGGGCAGTTGGACGCTTAGACCGGCTCAATTATTCTTTGGAAGGCCCTCGACGTGGCCGATGTTCTTCACCGGGGCCAAAATGGCCTGGACCTCGGCCAGGAGTTGGCGATCGAGCGGTTCAGCCGCCCATTGCGCCCATTTCTCCACGTTCCGTGGGTTGGCTGAGCCGGCGACGGTGGTGGCGATGTCCGGGTTCTCGAGGCAAAACTGCAAGGCGAGCTTTGCGATATCAACGCCGCGGGCCGAGCAATGTTCCGCCGCTCGGCGGCAGGCCGCTTTGACCGCCTCTGGTTCTTTGTGCCAGGCAGGCAGGGGCGCGTTGGTGAGGAGGCGCGCGGCGAACGGACCCGCGTTCATGATCCCAACTCCCTTGGCCTTCAAGTATGGGATGAGGTCATCGGCGAGGCGCGTGTTCTGAAGGGTGTATTGATTGTAGGAGAGGATGACGTCGAGGTCGGTCTGATCGAGGACGAAGCGGAAGAGCTTCATCGGATAACCGGAGATACCAATGAACCGGACTTTGCCCTTCTGTTGGATGGCTCGCAGAGCGGGGATGGTTTCGTCCACAATCTGCTGCATCTCCACAAACTCGATGTCGTGGCACAGGGCGATATCCAGGTAATCGATTCCCAGGCGATGCAGACTCACATCGATGCTCTCGGCGACTCGTTTGGCGGAGAAGTCGAAGTGGTGAAGATCATATCTGCCGAGTTTGGTGCCGATCAGGAACCGGTCCCGCGCAATGCCGCGCAGGGCGACACCCAGGAGAACCTCGGACATGCCCCGGCCATAGAACGGGGAAGTGTCGATGAAGGTCATACCCAGGTCCAAGGCTGTCTGGACCGATCGCAAGGCCTCATCCAGGGAGACGCTCCTGAATTCCTGGCCTAGCGAGGAGGCGCCGAAACTCAAGATGGGCATCTGCAGGCCCGTTTTGCCCAGTAAACGCTGTTCCATAGCCCCGTCCTTGTCCCCCGGTTTACACCGGGGCGCAATCTCTTTCGTGCGTGGGCGCGAAAAATTGGCGAAAGGCAGCGATGGTGGCTTGGGCGGCAGAACTGGGGTCAGGGTAGGGCAGGGCCTCAGCGGAGAGGTAGCCGGCGTAACCGATTTGGTTCAGCGCCTGGGCCACGGCCGCGAAATCGGTGTGGCCGTTGCCTGCTGGGCGGCGGTTGCTGTCGGCCAGGTGCACATGACCGCAGTGCGCCCCAGCCGAGATCAGAGCTTTGGCAACGTCGGACTCCTCGATGTTCATGTGGAACAAGTCGCACAACAACTGGACGTTGGTGGTGCGCAATTTGCCCAGGAAATCGATCCCGTCGGCCACGTTGGTGAGCAAGTTGGTTTCGTAGCGGTTGAGGGGCTCGATCAAGAGCGGTGCGCCGGCTGCTTTGGCGCGGGGACCCAACTGTTCGAGCGCCTCGGTGAGCCAGGCGATTGCTTGGGCCGGGGTGATCTGGCCACCGTGACGTCCCTGCATGGAGCCGATGATAGCCGGCGCGCCAAAGGCGCCAGCAAAGTCAATGAACGAAGCGATGAACTGGCGGGCCCGCGTTCTGACTGCCAGGTCCGGGTCGGTCAGGCTGAGGCGGTGCTTGACCCACCCTGCGCCGGTGCCGAGGGCGGCCAGCGTCAAACCATGGGTTCGGAGCAGATTTCGGAGGTGGTGCGCATCCAGCTCGTCGGCTGAGCTGGCGAACACCTCAATGGCATCGAACCCCAAGTCCGCTGCCTTGGCACAACTGGTTGCGAGGTCATCCCTGAACACGAAGGGTCCGCCCGCGGCTTCCGGCACGAGGCAGACCGTGACGGCCGAGCGGGGTTTCACACGGAGACCAGGATGATGTTTCCGTAGCTGGTGGTGTCGCCGGTGCGAATGAGGCCAATGGCGTGGGGAACGCGCTTTTTGAACTCAATGTGCGGTTCGAAGGTGATGGGAACCCCGCGACACGCGCGGGCAAAGGCGGCCCGCGTCTTGCGGTCGTTATGCGGGTTAAATTCTTGAGCCATGTACGCCTCACCGCACTTCCATTTGGGCAGGATGGCGTCCAACACCTGGAGCACGGTTGGGACGCCACGAACCAGCGAGAGATCCACCGTCTCGATCTGCGGCCAAAAAGGAAACGCCGCGTCGGCAATGACCAAGGAATTGGTGTGTCGGACGCGGCTGATCAGCGACAGGACGTGCGGATTAACGATGCCTTCGGTAAGCATAATCTCTGAGGTGATTGAGATTTCAGCGTGCCGCAGTTTGCAGCGCGAACCCCGAAGCCCGAAAACCGAAGGCCAGCTCCGTGCGTTACCGGCCTTCGCAGGATCGTCGTCGTGGCTGCGCCTGCTATTTCGGCGGATTCGCCTGCTGAGCTTTCTCTTGCTCGGCTTTCTTGTACTTTTCCAGATCCGAAGCTTTGATGACTTCGGGCTTGGCACCGGCTTTGAGCTCCTCCGCCGACGGCACGCGAATAATGTCGCTGGTGACCGGTTGAGGGGCAGCGGACGCGGTCGGTGCAGGGGCTGGCTGTGCCTTAAAGGAGATCAGCTCGATTTCGAACACGAGCGTGGCATTGGGGGCAATCTTGGCGCCGGAGCCGCGCTCGCCATAGGCGAGATCAGACGGAACGACAATTTGCCACTTGGCGCCTGGTTTCATGAGTTGCACGGCCTCCGTCCAGCCCTTGATGACGCCGTTGAGAGCGAAGGTTGCGGGTTGCCCGCGAGTGTAGGAGCTGTCGAACTCGGTGCCGTCGGTCAGGGTGCCCTTGTAGTTGACGGTCACGACGTCGGTTGCCTTGGGCGACTCGCCGGAGCCTTCGGTGAGGACTTTGTATTGCAGGCCGCTGGGTAAAGTCGTAACGCCCGGCTTTGCTTTATTCTCAGCGAGGAAGGCTGCTCCTTCGGTCTTGTTCTTCTCGCCCTGTTGCTTGCGGGCTTCTTCCTGCTGCTTGCGTTTCTCTTCGGCCTTGGCGCGCAATTCCTTCTGAACCACCGTGATGGCGTCGCGGGCTTCGCTTTCGGTGAGCACCGTTTTCCCGGCGGTCGCGTCTTTCAAGCCGCGGACCAGCGTGTCCAGGTCGATGTCAATCTCCTGTTTCTTCCAGCTTGTGGCCAGATTCATGCCGACCGCGTAGCTGAACTTCTGCTTCTGATCTTTCAGCTCCGGCTCGTCGGCCGACCAGACGCAAGCCGTTGCCAACAAAACTGCTGCCCCGGTGAAGAGGCCTAATCGCACACTACTTACTTTCATTCTTGGTTATCTTTCTTTAAGCGACAAAGTCCCAGAAACCGACCGGGCTTTCAACGCAATTCTCTGAGACAGTTCTTGGGCCATGCCGTTCAGACAAGGCCGGAGGCATGGTTCCGAGCCGACGGGGCCTGACTCGCTCGCCCGGACCGGCGCCGGTTCGGGGACAGGGTGGATCAGGCTCCGGGTGCCCGATGGATTGCTTTCTGCAGGAAGGTCTTAACCTCGTTTTCAGCCTCGCTCTTATCTTTGCGGCCGCCAACAGCGATCTCCAAAACGCTCTGTCCAAGATTGCGTTGTCCCAGACGGACGGCCTGGAGGCGTGACCAGCGACTGAGCTGGTTGTCCACCCCTCCGGCCTCGCGTTCCGCACGCTCTTCCCAGAGGCAATAGAAAACGTGGAAGGGGCGCCCTTGCGCTTCGAAGTCGTAGACGCGGAAGGGCAAGCTCAGACCAGCCGTCCGGATTTCTTGCACACCCAGGTCATTGACCAACCTGAAGCCTCCGGCTTGGAGGCAGAGTTCGGGAGGATGCGCGTGCGCCAATCCGGGCGAAGTTCGCCCTGCTTTCCATCGGAACCAGAAAATGAACCACTCGCTCCCATCTGGCTGGTGCCAGCGGGCTGATTCGCCGTCGCTGTAGCGCAAGATTCGCCGCGCTGACTCATCAACGGGGTCGAAGCTAAAGCCCTGTTCCTGAGTTGGCCAGTCGAGGGCCCAGGTTACTGGAGCAGTCAATTTCAATTCATGTGCCCGGTACCAAGCTTCTGTGCCAACGCCGACCAACAGCAACCAGGTCCCGAAGCCTAAAACCAGCGCCGCTGGCAATGGGTTCGGCCACGCTCGCGGTTCCTGCATCGGGGCTGGTGAGGGCGTACTTCTACGGAGTCGAACAGCGATCCACCATACCAGGACAAATGCCACCACCAAGACCGTGTAGCCCGCGGGATCGTGCCATGCCTGGATACGACCGATGCCGCTCTTGGCCGCCACTCCGGTCAACAGGAGCGCCCGGCCCAGATTCAGGACCAGGGCCGCACCCAACCCGAGAACGACCAGGAGGGTCCTCCGACCCGCGGAAAAACAGAACAATTCACCGAGAAAGACGCTCATCATCAAGGTGGATTGCACCGAGCGTACGCCGCTGCACGCCTCGTCGATTCCGACCACGCCGTTGGTGAGAAAGATGAGATTACCTCGCTGCACTGCCGGCACTCCGAACCAATGTACGACCTCGGCCGATACTCTGGCCACGCCCCGCATGAGGGATTGTATGACGATGTCCTCCATCGGAGTCGGCCAGGGAACCGCCAGGAGTGGAAAAGCTACGGCCACGCCGAAGTGCCGGACCCAGCGCTTCCCTCCGATACGGTCCAAAGCGATAACGGTCAGGCCGACCGCTTCCAAAGCCGACATCCAACTCACCGCGCGCCAGTCAGGGTTGGCTTCCTGGACAAGATGCAGCGGGAGGAGACCAGCCACGAGGAGCAAGGCCCAGAGACCATGCTTAAAGCACCTTGTGTCCGGTTCCGGCTCGGGTCGGTCCTGCAACCGTTGCCAAACTAAATAAATGGCCAGGAAAGGAACGCCCCACCCATAGGAGTACTGAGGGTTGGTGGACCAATCGAGGCTGAGCTGGCGCCACAAACTAATCCAGAGCGCCGCTAACAAGATGCCTGCCGCGACCCACAGCCGTCGCGGTCGCGCCTCGAGCCACTGGCACACCCGTCTCAACAGCCGATCAATCTAAACCGTGGGAGCTGCGGCTGCACGGTCAAAACTATGGGGCACGGCCGGGGGGACGGACAAGAGGATGAGCCGCTCGGATTCCGGGAACCGACGCCCTCAGGCCGGTGTCGAGCGCAGAATCGACTGGCCTTACCTCCGGATCGGAGCCACATTATGATCATGAATCCGGCCATGTTGGACTCTAAGAAACTGCGTCCAGAAATCATTCAACGCATTGAAGCATTGGACGACGAGAGCTTAGTAGTTCTCAACCAAATTCTGTTGATTGTAGAGAAGGAACGGCTCTGGCGCGAGTTGTCGGCGGAGGTTGAACAGGACCGGGTCTCCGGGCGGTTCGATCGCTTGCGGGAGATCATCCGTGAAGTGCGCGCCGAACTGCACAACGAATGATTTTCTGCCTGGATACCAATACGTTGGTCCAGGCGCTAGCTCGGCATCACCCTTTCCATCCGATCCTGGATGCCTGGGTTGCTGGAAAGGTTACTTGGGCCGTATCCACGCCGATTCTTTTGGAGTATGAGGAAGTGCTGACGCGATTGAGCGGCACGAGTCGCTGGCGAAAGCTCGTGAGCCTCATGGATCTTGCTGACGTAACCAGCGGCAACCTGCTTCGCGTGACGCCGTCGTTCCGGTTCCAAGTCATCACGTCCGACCCCGACGATAACATTTTCACCGACTGTGATATCACGGCCGGAGCGGAGTTCCTGATTACTGAGGATCATCATTTCGCACCCTTGGCTGACGCCGGCTACAAGACACATCCCATTTCACCGCTTCAGTTCTTGACTGAGTTTGAAGCCCGAGGTGGCATGCGGCGCTCTTGATCGCCCCGTGTACCGAATCCTCCCAGACGAACCGCTCCGGGCTTAACGGTATCCCACGCTGTTGCGCCGTGGCAGGCCCTTACCATCTCGTCGACTTCGATGCATTCCGAAAGCAACAATCGAGCAACCAAACACCCCTTGACACTGCTCCGAATCAGCACGTAGAGTCCACCTTCCTAAAGCGACCTAATCAGGCTTAAGCGTGGGCTTCCTGTCGGTCCGCATTGACAGAATGCGTGGTCCGAACGGGGAGTTCTGATGGTGTGTTTCTTGAATTTGGCATGAATAAAGGCAAAATAGTGCAAGTGATTGGCCCGGTAGTGGATATCGAGTTCCCGGGCGATCTCCCAGCGATTTATAACGCGCTCACGGTAGATTACCCGGTGCAAGGCCACACGCACCATTTGACGCTCGAGGTGCAACAGCACTTAGGCGACAACTGGGTCCGTGCCGTGGCCATGTCCACGACCGAGGGGCTCAAGCGCGGCTACGAGGCTACCGATACTGGCAGCCCGATCTCGGTGCCGGTGGGGGACGGCGTCATGGGGAGAGTGCTCGACGTCACCGGCAACCCGGTGGACGAGCGGGGCCCGGTTAAGGCGGACCGCTATAATCCCATCCACCGGGCAGCTCCGGCTCTGACCGAGCAATCGACTTCCCCACAAGTGCTGACCACGGGCATCAAGGTCATCGACCTGATCTGTCCCTTCCTCAAAGGCGGCAAAGTGGGAGCGTTCGGCGGCGCCGGCGTGGGCAAGACCGTTGTGATCATGGAGTTGATCAACAACATCGCCAAGCTGCACGGCGGCGTTTCGGTGTTCGCCGGGGTCGGCGAGCGTACCCGCGAGGGCAACGATCTGTATACGGAAATGTCGGAAGCCGGGGTGATCAACCAGAAGGATCTGAGCAAGTCGAAGATCGCGCTGGTGTACGGCCAGATGAACGAGCCACCCGGCGCCCGCTTGCGCGTGGGTCTGTCTGGCTTGGCCATCACCGAGTATTTTCGTGACGAGAAGAACCAGGACGTTCTGCTCTTCATCGACAACATCTTTCGGTTTTCCCAGGCCGGTTCGGAGGTCAGCGCGCTGCTGGGCCGCACGCCCAGCGCCGTGGGTTACCAGCCGACCTTGGCAGCGGAAATGGGCGATCTCCAGGAACGCATCACTTCCACCAAGAAGGGCTCGATCACCTCGTTCCAGGCGGTATATGTCCCTGCGGACGATCTCACGGATCCCGCCCCGGCAACGACCTTCGCGCATTTGGACGCGACCATCGTGCTGGAGCGCTCGATCGCGGAGTTGGGCATTTATCCCGCCGTCGATCCGCTGGCCAGCACCTCGCGGGCGCTCGCACCCGAAATCGTCGGAGCGGAGCACTATGAAGTGGCGCGTGGCGTTCAGAAAGTGTTGCAGCGCTATAAGGACCTGCAGGATATCATCGCGATCCTGGGCATGGACGAGTTGTCCCCCGACGATCGGCTCACCGTGTTCCGCGCCCGCAAGATTCAGCGGTTCCTCAGCCAACCTTTCTCCGTCGCCGAGATCTTCACGGGACGCGAAGGAAAGCAGGTTGGGGTGGCCGATACGGTCAAGGGTTTCAAAGAGATCCTCGACGGCAAGCACGACGACATAGGCGAAGGCAATTTCTACATGAAAGGCCGGATCGAGGAAATTCAGGAAGGCTAGAAGTGAGGCGGATCCCGGGGCCTGGGCGAACCGCCTGGCCTGGGGTCGCTTGCCGGATTGTTCAATGCCGATGCCATGGCTGCTACCTTAAAGCTGGAGATCGTTACGCCGGAAGGCCAGGCCTACTCCGAGGACGTGGAGATGGTTACGCTGCCCGGAGTCGAGGGCGAGATGGGCGTGCTGCCGCAGCACGTTCCTTTGATGACCCAAATTGTTCCGGGCGAAATCATCGTGCGCAAAGCTGGGGAGGATTACTTCCTGGCGGTGGGGCCTGGTTTCGTGGAGATCACCGGGGACCACGTCTCCATCCTGACTGACATGGCCATCCGCGCCGAAGAGGCCGATGAAGCCAGGGCGGAGGAGGCTGTGAAGGCGGCCGAGGCGCGCCTGCTGGATCGTCTGGGAGAGGAAGAAGCGGCGGTGACAAAAGCGGCGATTGCGCATTCGATCCAGGCTTTGCGCGGACGCCGACACCGGAAGCATTGAGTGACGGTTGGCTGAGGGTCGGCCCGCCGTAGATTGCATTTCCCTAGCCGTTGGGCCAGTCTTTGGCATGCCCGCCGAGATGCCCAGTGTCCTACTCCTCATTCCGGCATATAATGAGGAACAGAGGATCGAACCGGTGCTGCGCGACTACGCTCAGCACTTCCGGACGTCTTACCCGGGGAAGTTCAAGATGGTGGTGGTGCTCAACGGGTGCGTGGACAACACCATGGGCGTCGTGCAGCGGGTGGCGGTCGATTTCCCCGAGATAACTTACCTGAATTTTCCCGGCCGCATTGGAAAGGGGGGGGCCTTGATCCAAGGTCTTCGGCTTGCGCCCGAGGCGGACTTGATCGGTTACGTCGATGCCGATGGGGCCACCTCCCCTCAGGCTTTTCTGGAACTGGTGAACCGGTGTGATCAAGCCGATTGCGTGATTGGTTCCCGGTGGCTCCCCGGGGCGGTGATCCACGTGGCGCAGACCAGCCAGCGGCGCTTCTTCAGCCGTGCTTTCCATGCCTTGGTGGAGGTATTTTTCCGGATGCACATTGCGGACACCCAGTGTGGCGCCAAGGTCATGCGGCGCGCCGCGGTTGAGCACATTCATCCGTCGCTAAAAATCGCCGACATGGCTTTTGACATCAACCTGCTCTACTCATTGAAGAGGGCGGGCTTCACCATCCTGGAAGTTCCCACTGAATGGACCGACAAGATGGGTTCCAAGGTGAGCATGAGCAAGGCGAGCCTGGCTTGGTTCCTTTCCGTGCTCCGTCTGCGATTGGTTTATTCTCCACTCTACCGGTGGCTGGGACCGCTTCGCCCGCTGGAGGTCTGGCTCTACATGAAACTGGGCGCGCCCCCGCCGCTGTCCAAAAGAGATCAGCGCCCCCCTCCGCCGTAGTGGCCCATGAACTACTTTCTCGGATGGGTTGATCGAAGCGGTAGATGCGTTGCACATTGTCTCGATCGAAGATCTTTCTGCCTCGGCGGCGAAAAACTGATCTCCTGAGTCTGAAGACCGGCGGGTTAGCGCCGAGGTTGAGGGAGCCCCTTTGCTCAGACCGGTGTAGGGAAGGGTCGCGAAGGCCGCTGGTTCATAGTCACAATGAGGGCGCCCACCCCGCCACCAACCAAGGCGAGGAAAACTCCGCCAAAGATCCCCAAGAAGATCACGAGAGGTTGATTCGGTCGGACAGGCCCGAACTGTCAATAGCGTTTTCGCGTGGGCCCGAACCGCCCTCCGCTTACTCCCTGCTAGGCGCTTGGCTCGCTCTTCGATTTAATCGCTTCCAGCTCCTCCCAACGCGCGTAGAGACGGGTGAGGTCCTCTTTCGCGCTGGCGAGTTCGGCGACGTGCTGGTTGGTTTGGGCGCCATGCAATCGGTGGAAATCGGGCGTGGCGAAGAGGCCTTCGATTCGGGCGACGTCACTTTCACGGGCCAGGATTTGGGCCTCCATCCCCTCCAACTCCTTCGCCTCTTTGAAGGTGAGTTTGCGCGGACGTCCTGATTTGGCGGTGGCCTCAGGAGAAGCTGCGGCCGGCTTTCTCGGTACAGGGGTGGAGGTGCTTTGCCGGCTCATGGCCGCGGAGGCGCGCCGCTTTTTTTCCACGTAATAGTCGTAGTTGCCTACGCTATGAAACAAGCGACCGTCTCCTTCGAAGGCCAGAATGTCCGTGCAGACTCGGTTTAAGAAATAGCGATCGTGACTGACCACGACGGTCACGCCCGGGAAAGCGACGAGCGCCTCCTCGACCACGCGGAGGGTCGCCAGGTCCAGATCATTGGTCGGTTCGTCCAGGATGAGGAAGTTGCCGCCGTTCTTCAGGATGCGCGCGAGCAGCAGACGGCTGCGCTCGCCTCCGCTGAGGTGTTTGACTTTCGAAGAAATGCTTTCCTCAGTGAACAGGAACCGACGGAGATACGCGCGCACCGAGAGCTTCTCCTCGCCAAAGATCACGAACTCGGTGCCATCGCTGAGCTGTTCAAGAACCGTCTTTTGTTCGTCGAGTTGAAGTCGGCCTTGGTCGACGTAATTGAAGCGAATCAATTGGCCGGTCTTCACGGAACCTTCCGTGGGCTGAATCTGGCCGAGGATGATCTTCAACAATGTGGTTTTGCCCAGGCCGTTTCGACCCGTGATACCCACGCGCTGACCCCCGGCGAACTGCAAGTTGAGCCCGGAAAAAAGCCGTTGCCCGCCGAGTTCCATGCCGATGCCGACGAGTTCGACGGTGCGATTGCCCAGCGGCGGCGGCGGCGGGATCACCAAGTCCACGTTCTGGTCGATTTCTGGCGGTGCCTGGCCGGCCACCTCGAAATAATGCTCCAGACGGTCTTTGGATTTGGTCCGGCGAGCGCTAGGCGCGCGGCGAACCCAGGCTAGCTCCCGTCTTAGGAACATCTGGCGCTTGTGTTCCGAGGTCTCCGCGGCGGTGTCGCGCTCAGCCTTGGCGAGGAGATAATCAGTATAACCGCCGGAATAGGAATAGGTCTTCCCATTCGCCATTTCGACGATGGTGTTGGTGATGCGGTCGAGGAAATAGCGATCGTGGGTCACCATCAGAAAGGCGCCGGGATAGTTCTCCAGAAACTCGCCCACCCACTCGATGGATTCGGTGTCAAGGTGGTTGGTGGGTTCGTCGAGGATAAGCAACTCGGGCCGTGCGATGATTGCGCGACAGAGCGCGACGCGGCGTTGCTCTCCACCCGAGAGAGTGTCGATGCGACGGTCGCCCTCGGGACAGTTCAAGTGCGCCATGGCGGTTGCGATCCGGTGATCCAGGCCCCAGCCGTCAAGCGCCTGGATTCTGTGCTCGAGATCAGCATGTTTACCCGAGGTGGCTGGCAGCGATTCAAACTCATGGATCAGGTCGAGCACCTGCCGCGCTCCAGCCCGGACGTTTTCCGCCACGGTCAACGCTGGGTCAAGGGCGAAGGCCTGGGGCAAGTAGCCGATGAGCAAATCCCTTCGCTGCGTGATTTCACCCGAATCGGGTTGAAGCACGCCGGCAAGGATCTTGAGGAAAGTGGATTTGCCCGAGCCATTCCGGCCGACCATGCCGATGCGGTCGTGCTCCTCGATGGTGAGGGAAGCACGGTCTAGCACAACGCTTTCATTGAAGCGCAGGGCTATGTCGGTGGCGGTCAGTATGGTGGACATGAGGACAGCGGCCGGGAATCGAATCGCGATTTCAAATGGGAGATTTGAAATCCAAATAGCACCCGACGGATCTCAGAATGGAGGAGTGTCGCGCGGCGGTCGCGGCTCAGTCGCGGAAATTCTGGAACTGCAACGCCACGGGAAAATCCTGGGTTTTCACCGCCGCCATCACGGCCTGCAATTCGTCGCGGCTTTTGCTGGTCACGCGGATTTGTTGGTCTTGGATCTGGGTGGTGACCTTGAATTTCTTCTCGCGGATAAAACCGGTGACCTGCTTGGCTACGTCCGGCTCAAGGCCTTGTTTTATTTTGATAAGCTGCCGGGCATGGCCTAGCGGCGAGATATCGGGGTCGCATCGCTCGACGTTTTTGAGACTGATGGCGCGCCGTGCGAGCTTGTCCATCACAATGGCCGCCAAGCCTTTGACTTTGAATTGGTCTTCGGCGGAGAGCTTGATCTCGTTTTTCTCAAGCAGGATCTCCGCATTGCTTCCCTTGAAATCAAAGCGGTAGGCCAACTCCTTTTTGGCGGCGTTGACGGCGTTCTCGATTTCCATCGAGTTGACCTGGCTGACGAGGTCGAATGACGGCATGGATAGGAGGTTAGTGGGTCGAGGCGAAAATGGCTACTGAAGAGATAATCCCGAAAACGGCGCGATCTCGAGGACGGAGCCGAGACCCTGGAGGAGGGTCGGAATGGCGGAGACAGCGACCGGCGCAGCGTGGCAAGGGCATCTATCTGCCTTTCCCGGCCGCGGCGCGCCGAGAATGACGCGCCCCGCCGGAACCGCCGCATCCGTCAGACAAGGTGGAACCGTGGCCGAGAGCGTCCTCTGGCCCTTACTCGCCGTTTGGCACTACTTGGTGGCTTTGGAATAGACATCCACACTTGGCTTTTGGTTATCCCGATCCTTGTCGAAATTAGAAGCGAGGGTCCAAGTGTTGTATCCGAGCATGTAAACGGAGGCGCGGTCGTCGTTGATCGGTTGAGCGTCGCCTTCGGAGCCGCCCGCCTTAATGTCGGTGAACTTGGCTACGTTGAAAGAGCCCATAGTCTCGGTTTTCACCGTTCCTTCGGCGTAAAGCACCACTTGATCACCGGTTCCGATGATTCTGAATTTGAATTTGTCCTTCTTAATCTCGACGACCTGGGTGTAGGTCTGGCCGTCGTCGTTGGTCTTTTTGACGGACCATTTGCCTTCCAGTTTGGCCAAGTCATCTCCGAAGGCGGTGAGTGCGGATAAGGTGAGGAGGCCAGCCATCACGGCCAGGGTAATGAAGCGTTTCATAAATAGGGTTGTTAGAGTTGTGTTGGGGCGGAGTGTTCCCGTTTCAAGACCGCATTTCAAGCGCTGCGTGATCTCCTCAAGGTCGAGTGGACAGCAACGCGCCGCCCCCTGGCGGCAAGGTCAGCTGGGCAGTTTTTCCTCCCACGCCTCCCCAATGGCCGCTGGCCGGGTCAAATCGCTGGAGCTTTGCGGGACCTCGAACGTTCACACTCAGAGGTGATTGGTAGTCCAGGTTCACGACCACGACATGCGTGGGCCGCACTTTTTCCGTGCTACCTGGTTGCTTGCCGAAATATCCAAGCAGAGCCCCTTTCGCCGGCGATGGCGGGTGAAACTCGCTCTGGGCCAGCGCGGGGTCCAAGGCGAACGGGGCGTCAGCGGGCAGGGCCACCGCGCCAGGTGGCAGCATGCCGGCGTGGTAGACCTTCAACGAAGTAAGGGGCTGGAGTTCGCGGGCGATCGCAGCGAACTCCCGGTTCAGGGTCGATAGCGCAGCATAGAGGGGAGTCGGCGTACCATCTGCCTGGGCAATCCCGCCGGTGTGTCCAACACACGAATAGACGTAGTAAGAGATTCCCTGGGCCCCATAGGCCAGTGTGGTGTTAACCAAGTAACGCATCTCGTCGGGAGTCGGCACTCTCATTGAATGGGTCCAGGTGGCGGCTTGGACGATATTGAGGAACGGAAGCCCGGCGTCTTGGGCTGCCCGCCGGATCAGAGACAGGTTCAGGAAATAGTCCGGCATGTCCCCATGGGCGGTGAACTGGTAATGGTCATAACTGATCAGCGCCGGGTGGACCGTGTCGATGAATTGGCGCAGGTGCTCCCGATAAGCCGTTACGGTGTCGCCCTTGGTGCCGAGCTGTTCATTGTTGGCGTAGGTAGGGAAGAGGTTGATGTAGGCCAAGTGAGCGGGATCGGCTTCGCGTAGGAAGGCTACCAACTTGCCGAGTCCGGCGAAGTTGGTCGTATTTGGCTCGTCGGTAATAAAATACGAGTAGAGGGCAGGGTGATGCTTAACGCGGGCAACCAGCGCTTGTAGTTTCTCCCGCTCTGTCGCTGCGTCAAGGGAGGCTGGCGAGATCAAGGGGTCGTTGAGTTGCGCCCGCAAGCCGTGCCGCTGAGCGACTGGCAACTCCTTCTCTCCGCACCAGACCAGATTCCAACCACCCTGCGCCATCTGCGCGGCGGTGGCGTCAGTCATTGGCGGGCCTGCCCAGTAGGTCACAATCGGGGTCCCAACTTTCCACGGCGCCTCCGCGCCAATTCCAATCCCAACCCCGGCAGCCATGGCCAGGATGAGTCGCAGGATGAATCTGTAAGGACGTTGCGGGTTCATAGAGGCCCCGCGTTGGGTTCAGCTTTTCGCTGGTGCGGGTGGCGTCGTGGCCTGGGCTGGTAGCGGGTTAGGGTGCTGCAAAACGGTGTCGAGCGTATTCATCAGCTGGCGAGCGGTGAAAGGCTTCATCAGGATCGCCGCCACATTTAGGGCACGGAATTCGGCGATCAGATCGTCGTCCAGCGCCCCGCTAGCCACGATGATGGGAACCGAGCGGTCCAGGTCCTGCATTTCGCGGACCATTGCCAGTCCGTTCATTCCCTCCATGCTGAAGTCGGCCACCACCGCGCGGAGATCGGCGTGGTATTCCCAGAAAGCACTCAATCCGCTCTGACCATCTTCCGCCGCCAGAGCATGGTAACCACGGGCTTCCAGGACCTTCTTGATGAGGCCGCGCACCAAAACCTGGTCCTCAACCACCAACACGGCAGGGAAAACGGGGTCTGCTTGTGGTTCGAGAGGAGGCGTGGTCGACATAAGCTAGGTAGGACACTCTTCCGCTGTGTCTTCACTGTCAAGCCTGTGTGGGCACGGACGCGGCGGACACGCGTGGAGGGTTTAGGGAAGTTTTGTGGGGCGGGGAGTAGCAAAGGTTAGGGCTCTGGCCAGCCTATCTCAGCCCAGGGTCCTGTGTATCGAGCGCGTCGAGTACCACGGTGCGCTCCGCTAAATCCTATTGGCCGAAGAGTTAGCGCGCCCCCCTCAGATGCACCCTTCACACCCCTCAGAGGCTAGGATGCGAGGTGGATCTTTCCGCCGCGCACTGGGTTACTAGGGGGATCTGAGTTGCTAGTCTTAACTTCCTAACCTGGACCTCAATAGCGCACTGTACGAGGCAAGACGCGCAAAGTGGTTAACATAGCTGCCATCCCATTTATCAGTGTAGACCACGCGAACAGCGTCCTCGTCAGGTGGCCGCGACCACGCGCTTTAAGTCTTCCAAGCCGTCCCGCACCCACTGGAGTTTGGAAGGATGCCGCCAGTGCTTCTTGGTGGGGAAGTTGATGATCCAGCGCGGGCCGGTGAGCGCGTGGTTCTCAGTGACGAGCATACGCCCCACGCGCACTTCACCGTGTTGGCACGCCGCCTCGTACGCATCGGTGTTGGCGGGAAAGGCCTCACGGAACATCAGGGCAATGCCCTTGCCCATCACACCCACCTCGTTGACGGTGTTCACCAGCGCCTCGGCTTCGGCATCCAGCAGATTGCCTGTGGTGTAACGGATCATCAGTCCGGCGGTCGATGAAGTTTCAGTTCTGGCAAGATACTATCAGCAAGGCCGCGATGGGCCAGGGGGTGATGGAGCCGACTGGCGGCGATGGTCAGGGCGCGATCCCGCAGTTGCTCCAGCAGCTTGATCTTTTCCGCAAAAGGCAGTGCCGCGAGTTGCTTGCGCATCGCCCGCTTGCTTTCCACTATTTTTTGCATCTCTCCGCTCATTCGTTCTCTTTGAACTTATCGCCGAACTGCTCCCATTTGGCAACCAAACCATGGCGCTTCAAGATGGCGCACAGCTTGTCGGCATCGAGCGTTCCGCTCTCGGTGAACTGCAAAACACGCGCGACATCCTTCGCCCGGCCCGTTTGCAGTGCGATGGCTGTCAGATGTTCCGCCGTCATCACCCGCGTGCGGACCCCTTCAACGTCCGTCTCCAGGGCTTGCGCCAGCGCTTCTTCGACCAGCGCGTTGCCCGGCGTCAGGAATTGCACCGGCCATCCGCCAATGACAATATACTCCCTTTCGAGCTTGTAACCGCGCGCCGTGAGGTAATCGTAAATCGGTGAAAGGGAAATCAACAGGCTGCCAGCCGCCTGCCGGAGCGAAACAAAGACATCGATGTCCAGCGTGGCGACTGGCTCAAGGTGGAACGTCGCGCCCACCGCGCCCCCAATGGCGTAGTCGCCGATCACCCCATCCGCCTGCATCCTGTTAATGACTTCCAACGTCGTTCTCATTTGGCAGCGCCCTTTGACCCGCCGGTCGGCTCCGGGAGTCTTGCCTTCGGGATCTTACGCACGGAGGATCGCTCCCACGCCGAGACGGCTATGCGAACCATTTCTCATCCGCAAGCCGATTCCAAGCAATGCGAACATGTTCGGCTCGAAACATGCGATGCTTTCGTTCGTTCCTCGCAGCAATTCCCAGGACGGCAGCATGATTATCTGCGGCAGGCGGACTTGGATGAGCCGTGCAATACCCTTGGCCGTGAAGCCAACACAACCCACGGTGTTGACCAACGCCTCGGCATCCGCCTTCAGAAGGTTGCCTTGGGGCTATTCGATCATGCGCGGTTCGCATGAACAATCCGAAAGTTCCCCCCCTCATTGGTGATGAAGGTCAGATCCGAGTGGCTGAATTCGGCGGGGGCTGACTCCGCGCCGCGGCCAGTGGGGCTCTCGTTGGACATCAGCCTCTTATAGCTCGGCGTCGAGGATGCATCAAGTCCGAGAACATGGGACGGTCGGGGCAGCGCTCCCTTCCTGGGGCTGCGCGCCAAGCCCATAACCAGAGGTCTTCTATCCGCCGAAGACCCAGCGGCAGATGAGCACGGAGCTGAGAATGCCGGTTAAGTCAGCCAACAGACCGGCCAGGATCGCGTGGCGCGCGCGCTTGACGCTCACCGCCCCAAAGTAAACCGCCACGACGTATAGGGTGGTCTCCGTGCTCCCCAGGATGGTCCCTCCAGTCCGCGCCAAGAGGCTGTCGGGTCCGTGCGCCTTGGCCAAGTCGGCGAGAAGTCCAATCGTGGCGCTGCCGCTCAATGGGCGCGTGATTGCCATAGGCAGGAGTTCAGTGGGGAACTGAATGAGGTCTAAGACCGGCTTCAAGAGTTGGGCCAGCAAGGCTACTCCACCGGCTGCGCGGAAGATTCCGATTGCGACCAGCATGGCGACGAGGAACGGAATGATCCGCACGGCAACCTGGAAGCCCTCCCTCGCGCCCTCCACAAATTCTTCATAGACCCGCACGCCGCAGAACGTCGCGTAAAGTGGGAAGAAGACCAGCATGAAAGGAATGGCCAAGTCCGAGAGCGCATTGACGGCCCGCGGGAAGAACGAAGTTCCCGCGTCGTGTTGCATAGCTCGGAGGAATAGGAACGCGAAAAAGGCGACCAGGGCGAGGACCGCGGGCAGGGCCCAGCGCGATGGCGCCGTTGGCGGGACGGCCGGGTCCGGCAGGGCCTGTTCGCCGGTTGTCTGGGCGTGCGCAAGCGAGGCCGGATCCGAAGGCGCGCCTTCGAGTCGGAACAGGGGCAAGCGTTCGAGCAGCTTCACCGAGGTGATCCCAACCGTCATCGAGCACAGGGTCGCGAGCAGGGAGGTGCCAATGATGGCCGTTGGATGAGCGGAACCGGATGCAGCCAGTATGGCGATCGCGCCGGTGGGGATGAGTTGCAGGGAACTCGTGTTGATGGCCAGGAAGGTGCACATGGCATTGGTGGCCGTTCCTGGCCTGGGATTCAGTTTTTCGAGATCGGTCATGGCTCGCAGCCCGAGGGGGGTGGCCGCGTTGGTGAGGCCGATCATGTTAGCGGCGAAGTTCATCAGCATCGCGCCCATGGCCGGGTGCTGAGCAGGGACATCCGGGAATAAACGTGACAGGAGGGGGCGCAGCGCGCGTGCCAGTATCCGGGTCATCCCCGCGCGCTCCGCCAGGCGCATCAAGCCCAGCCAGAGTGCGGTCACACCGATCAAGGGAAGTGCGGTGTCGAGCACCGCCGCCTTGGCGGATTTGAAAGCTTGATCGCTGACTTCCCTAAGATGGTCGGTGCAGCCCCCAATGAGGACTGCGGCTAGGACGAGGGCCAGCCAGATATAGTTGAGCATGGTTTTCGGTCTGGAAGCGCGGCGTGCGGCAGCCTCACGGGAGCGCGCTTGCGCTCCGAAGCCCACCTGTCGCTGGCGAAATGCCGGCGCGATGTTGGCGGGCCAGATCTAAACAAACCAAATGACCTTCGCTGCGAAGATACAGTCGTTTATGGGAGAGCACCGGTGCCGCCCAACAGGGGTGCTCCAGCGATGGAACCTGCCAGCGCGAGATTTCTTCGGCCTTTTGCGGGTTTGGGCGGAAGAGTCCCAGAAGGCCGCCTTCGCCGATTACGACCAGCTTGCCCTCCGCCAAGATCGCCGAGCCACGACCGTACACTTCCGGCTGGCGGTAGCTGTGCGGCCGCCACCTTTCGTCACGGTCCCACATGAGTTTGCCGGTCTTCAACTCGACGCAACGGAATCTGGCATCGGGTTCGTTCCGCCCGCTAAACGCGTAGAGATATCCATCGACGTAGATTGGGGTGGACCAGTGCGTTTCCAGCACGGTATCTCGCCACAACTCCTCGAAGCCATTGTCATTCGCGTTGATCCGCAGCGAAACCGCACCCACGTGGTAATAGGCGGCCGAAATGAGAACCATGTCGTCCACCACCACCGGATTGGCGGCGTTTACGGATTCCTCGACGTGGGCCCGGAACCAGCGGCTAAAGGCGATCTTGCCGGTGAGCGGGTCGAGGGCGACCAGGCCTTGGCGCATAAGGCAGAAGGCGAGGCGTTTGCCGTGCACGTTGGCAACCACGGGAGTCGAGTAACTGGCTTGTTTGTCCCAGGCTTTCCAGGCGACTACCGGTTCGCCAGGCCAGCCGAGCATCTTCTCGCCGCTCCAGTTCTTCTCGCCGACACTTTCCCAAACCGTTTTTCCGGTATCCGCATCCAAGCCCACCATGCCGGAGTCAGGTTGCCCGCCGATCATGACCATCAGGATGTTGCCCTCGAGCACGGGCGAACTTCCGACGCCAAAGAACGCGGGGGGGATTTGCCAGTCTTTAGCGGTGTCTCGCTCCCAGATCAGCTTGCCTGTGACCAGATCGAGACACAGCAACTTGCCTTCGGCGCCAAAGGTGTAGCAGCGGTTGGTCGTTAGCCAAGGGGTGGCTCGCGGCCCGTTATTGTAGCCGTAGGGGTCGATGAATTGGCTGGGATAGGAGTAGCGCCAGCGAGTCGCGCCGGTCGCAGACTCCATGCACTCGACAATCTCACCCCCATCTCCTGAATGGTGCAGGACGACCAAGTCGCCGCGGACCGAGGGCCCGCTGTAACCGACACCAACCTTCTTGTCCCACAGAACCGGGGGGCCTCCGGCAGGCCAACTCTCGAGGAGACCGGTTTCCGACGAAGTTCCGTCGCCGCGCGGCCCGAGGAGGCGCGGCCAATCTTCAACGGAGTCGGCTGCCCTGCCGGACAGCGCGGCGATGAATAGGACCAGAAGCCAGCGTCGCATGGGCAAGGGATGCTAGTGTGGAGTTGGACGAATTGCCATCCCTACCTGAAGTTTGCCATTTGCGGCGGCGCAATTTCAGGGTTGAATGCCGATGACATGAATGAGTCGATTTCGGCACTGCTTGAGCTGGCACACCAGATCGGAAGGGAAGATCGCCATCTCGCCATCCTGGGCGAGGGCAATGTCTCGGTGCGGCTCTCGCCCTGCCAATTTGCGGTGAAGGCTAGCGGGAGTTCACTGGCTACTTTGGGAGAAACTGATGTGACGGTGTGCGACATTGGCAAGGTATTGGCGATCTTAGACCAGAAGATGCTTCCGGATGCCAAGCTCGAGCAGGCATTGCTCGAAGCCCGCATGAACGATCGAGCCAAGAAGCCTAGCGTCGAGTCAATGTTCCACGCCTGGCTATTGTCGCTGGAAGATGTTTCCTACGTAGGTCATTGCCACCCCGTGAGCGCCAACCAGGTTCTTTGCTCTCCCCGCGCGCGCGATTTTGCTGAGCGGCGGATGTTTCCCGACGAGATCGTATGCTGCGGGGCCGCTTCGGTCTACGTTCCCTATGCGGATCCAGGGCTGGTGCTGGCCCGAGAGATCCGAGAACGCACCAGTGCGTTCATCAAGGAGCATGAGTACGTGCCGCGGCTTATCGTTCTCCAAAACCACGGCATTATCGCGTTAGGCAGCACGCCCAACGCGGTGCTCGCCTGCCTGTTGATGGCGACCAAGGCGGCGGCGATCTTCGCGGGCGCAGCGGCGATGGGTGGTCCGAACTTCCTGTTGCCGCAACACGTGGAGCGGATTTTCGTCCGCCCCGACGAGGCATACCGCCAACGACAGTTGAAGATCTAGCTCAAGTTTAGCGCATCCAAGCGCCGGCCTGAAGGACCATGCAAGCTAGCTATCTCGGCGTAGAAATCGGCGGCACCAAGCTCCAGATTGTGCTCGGTGACGAGAAGGGAGTCATCCATGAGCGCGCCCGCTTCAACGTCGACCTGGAGCAGGGTGCCGAAGGGATTCGTCGGCGCATTGCTGGGCATTGGGAGGAGATTCGACGCATTCAGCACCCGGCGGCCATCGGTGTGGGTTTTGGAGGCCCAGTCGACTGGCAAAGCGGTCGCATCTGTTGTTCACACCACGTCCAGGGGTGGTCGGAGTTTCCTTTAGGCGAATGGTTGCACGGGCTGACGGGTCTGCCGGTGGCGGTTGACAACGACGCCAACGTGGCCGCGCTGGGAGAGGCAGCGCACGGTGTTGGCTTGAGGCGCGATCCGCTCTTCTACGTAACTCTGGGGAGTGGCGTGGGCGGCGGGTTGGTGGCGCGCCAGTCCATCTATCACGGGGCCGTTCCAGGGGAGTCCGAAATCGGGCACGTGCGGCTGGACAGGAGTGGGGCGACCATCGAATCGCGTTGTTCGGGATGGGCGGTGGACCGGAAGATTCGCCAACTCAAGAAAACACAGCCTAACTGCCTGCTGGCAAAATTGGTCGGGTCGAAAGAGGGCGGCGAGGCGCGTCACCTGGGCCAGGCGCTTGGCGAACGCGACGTTCTTGCCGAGGGCATTCTCTCGGAGACGGCAGACGACCTGGCGTTCGGTCTTTCCCACGTGGTGCATCTGTTCCACCCAGCCCTGATCGTGATTGGCGGCGGCCTGGCGCTCTTAGGAGAGCCTTTGAGGCTCGCCGTTGCGCAGGCCCTCCCTCGGTTCATCATGGAGGCTTTCCGGCCCGGCCCTGAGGTGGTCCTGGCTGCGCTCAGAGAAGACTCGGTTCCCGTGGGAGCCCTCGCGTTAGCCGCGCTGGAAAGCACCAAAGCCAAAGCCTGAGGGGTCGAGGCTGGGTGATAGCCAGGGGCGGATGGCGGCCTTCGAATCCGCTAGAGGGACGAGAAGGAGAGCGGGCGGCCTCAGAAGGCCTGGGGTCCGTAAGGGCTAGGACGGCTGTTTCAGCACTGCCGGCACGTGATTGGCCAGCCAGCCGATCAGGATTAAGGCCAAGGCGACCCCTAAGAGGAAGAGGAGTGTCCAAGCCCACCAGTGGCCCGGGAGCTGCATGGGTGTTACGGGTGGGCCGACTTCTTTTCTCCGGTACACCAGAAAACCCCAGGACAGAGCCGCGATGGCCAGGATTAGGAGAGCCGGGCAGACCACGTATCCGTTCATTTTCCCGAGGGTCAACTGCTCGTATTGAAGACCGGCGCGGAGGATCGTCATCGCGGCCAAAGCGCCCCAGAACCAGGACAGAAAAACCTGCGCGCGTGAGTGAGTGAGAGCCGCACACGTGAAGGAGAAAGCGAATACCGCCAAAGGAAAAGTCAGCACCAATCCGTAAAGCAGGCCTGGCTGGCCTAATTGGACGGGCTTGATTAGTCCAGTGTCGAGGTAGAGTCGGGCCACGGCTTGGGAGAGATCCAGCCCGAGGGCGAGCAGATCCATGGCGGTGAGGACCAGCAGACTGCCGCCGCCTACCAGCAGGCGCGTGAGGTACCGCGTTGACCGCGTGGCCGGCAGGGCGAACGTGAATTCCTCACAACCCTCCAGAACCTCCCCTCCGCCGAAGGCTGGTCCGGCAATGAAGGCGTAGGCGACGCCGACCATCAGAATCCATCCGGGGTCGGCAGCGAGGGGGAGGGCCCAGACCGCCACCAGCCAGCCCACCAGAAAGGCGAGCAGAAGCCGGCTGTGGGCAAACCATTCACACCAGAGCAAGCCCCGCCACACCGTTCCCGGTGCGCCTCGGGCGGATACCGGGGACGGGTCCAAGACACGCTCAAGAGCGCTGATCGCGGGCTGATCTCCGGCTTTGGTGGCGATCTTCAAAGGCTATGGATAGGTGAGAGTCGCGCTGAAATTGACACGATCTGCCAATGCAAAGTAGGTCGGCAGCAAGGCAGTACACCGGGAGGTTCGTTGAAGCAACTGCTCATGGCGGGAGCTCATCCAAAAACAACGGCCAAGGGTAGAGGGTGGCGGATGCGCTCGGGCCCGCAGAGGAGGGCTGAGTGGTGTCGGTTCCCGAGGCCGGCGCAAGCATGGCGGGAGTGGAGGCCCAAAAGACCTTCCGTCGAACCACTGCCCCATCACGCTGCGCTCGCAGGACCAAGCCCTCGAAATCGAGCACCGAGGGAGCTTGAAGGTTTGGCTGCCCGAGCCCATGGACCTGGCAGGCGGCCATACCGGCCAAGCTGCCGGCCTTCAGCAACTGACCCCAGGCCACATCATCCCAGGGCAGGGGGTGGACGTAAGAGCAGAGGATAGGGTCGCCAGGGTCTGGCACGTTGAGGTCCGATGGAGGAATCGGTGAAGTTGGGTCCGAACCTCCGAACGCTGGCAGGGCGGGGACCCTCGCAGCGGCAACGAGATTGCCCCAATTGGTGGTTCGGTCTTGTGGACAGATCAGAGCGTCGCGGTTCGCCAGGTAGCGGTTACGGACGAGCAAAGAGATGTCCTGGGGACGCGGAAAGTCGTCCAGGTACATATGAATGGCCAGGCCGATCTGGTGCAGATTCCCGGCACAACGCGCTTGCCGTGAGCGTTTCTGGGCAGCTTGGAGCGCGGTCAGAAGGAGAGTGGCCAAAACCCCAATAACGGCCACCACAGTTAGCAGTTCAACGAGGGTGAAAGCAGCATGGGCGTTCGTGCGGCGCACCGGCCGACCGCGCTGAGGTTGCTTGGGGAATGTCATGTCGGCAGAAGCCGAATCTCCTTATCCAGGCAGCATGATGGCGGCAGCCCGAAGGCCACCGCCATCATGGACGTAACCCATCTGCGTGCACGACTCTTACGAGCCGAAAGCAATGAAAACCGCGGCATGCGCTACTGCTGACTAGGGATCGGAATCTGCCAGACCCCGTAATCGCCAAGCGGCAACCACAGTCCTTGGACGAGATTACCGTCCGCTGCATTCAAATCTCCCCAAATGCAGGTTGATTGAGACGCCTCGCCGAGTTTCACGAGGTTGGCGGGATCGGCGGCGTTGAAGAGCACGTAAGGGCCATATTGTTGTGCCACCAGGAGGTTTCCGAATCGCGCCAAGGTCTGCGCTGAGGCGTCAAGCTTGACGCTGCCCAATCGGGCAAACTGGCGCGAAGTATCAACGGTCCAGGTGTCGAGCGTGCTGTTGGTTCCCGTTCCGAGGAGGACGTCGTTGCCCACGACCAGCAACGGTGCCGGCCAGCTATTGGGGAGAGCCATCGATGCAACCAGCGAAGCTGAGACTCCATCATAGGCGCTAGCATCCAAGTAGCTGGTCCAGTCAGTATAACCTTTGGAATCCCAATGCGGAGCGCTGGTGTAAAGAAGGGCGCCATCATAGGCAACTCCCTGCAAGGCGCCCGGGATATTTACCGGGTCGCGTTGAGTTGGATTGGCCGGGTCGGCATAGTCCACAACATCCATGTAATAGCGAGTAACCCAATAGCCAACCGGTGGAGCATTGGTCTCGATGGTGCCATCCGCCTTCACCCCGTTTGAGCCGCCGGAGACTGTTTGGCCGGAGGTGTTAGTGGTGGTTATGTATTCACTGCCTTGGTGGCCGACATAGATCAGGTCATCCACGGAAAATGCCTGGCTGAATCCCCACCAGTAGTTACTTGAGGTGAGACTGGTGTCATTGAGGAATTGAGGTTGCGTGGGCGACTGCACATCGAACGCCAGGAGATGGCCGGAGCCTTGGTTCCCATACCACGGCCAGGGCGCGAAGCTGTCGACGGCTATTCCGGCAGTTTGAGCCATGATTGGCCAGAAGTAAGAGTTGCCACCGGACCAGACCAGGAGGCCGGGTTTAACCCACAGCGGAACGAGGGAGGAGAATCCGTAAACATTGGTAATCCCGGCGCCGGTTTGGCCGCTCAGCCGAACTTCGGGCAAATGTGATAGGTCAAACACACTCAAGTAGAGGTTCGTGGTCACCGTCGCGGTGTTGGTCGAACCGTCGCTCCCGTTCAAATTCGCGAGCGGCGCAAGCCAGTACCAGGTGTAGGACGGGCTTTGAGTGACGTAGAGCATGCCGTCGCGCAAGGTTGCCCCGGTGACGGGCAGGCCATTGGTGAAATCCAGTGCGGTCAACAGAGTGTCCGGGTCGGAAGCACGCACCACCCGCAGGGCGGGGTTGCCGATGCCGAGCCATCCGACTGGATTGGCGATTTCGATGACATAGTCACCAGCCAGCAACAAACGGTTAACCGTCCAGGACAACTGAAGGTCTGAGGTGACGGCCGGTTCGTCGCGGTTGGCGACATTCACCGTCAGCAGCTCCTGGCCGGAGATGGAGATCACTCGGTCAGTAAACAGTGTGGCGCGCCGAGGCTGCATGGCATGTTTAATCACCCCACGGGCGGCGAGACTGTTAGTGCCCAGGTCGATGAGCTGGACGCCCATGGCGATATTATTGCTATACCAGCCCTCATAGGGGAGCATCACCAGCCCGGCGTCGGGCAACACCGTGAAGGCCTTCTCATCGTAATTCGCTTCGCTCCATGACCACTGTGTACCGATAGCCACCTTGTCCAGGAGGCTTGGGTTGGCTGGATCGTGCACGTCGAACAGTGACACCGCCGTGCGCCACGAGTTGGACATATCAATGCCCACCGTTACCAATCGATCCCCTAACGGGAAGATAAATGAGGAGTAGCCGGGAACCTGCACCTGGCCTGCGATCTTAGGGTTGGCCGGGTCCTTCAAATCGACCACCCAGAGCGGATCAACCCGCTTATAGGTCACGATGTAGGCGAGGTCCCCGTCGAACCGTGTGGCGTATAACGCGTCCCCTTGGCCCACTTCCAACTGGCCCAATTTGACGGGCGAAGCCGGGGAAGCCAGGGAGACGGTTTCGATGACCGTCCGCATGAGTTGTCCGTTGTAATTGTAGATCTGAGAAACCATTTCCAGGACGTCTCCCGACACGTTCAACTTGAATTTATCGGCGATGTAACCCGCAGCGGAGATCCCGGCGAGAGCGGTCATCGTGCCGTCAGGCTGCGAGATATCGATGATGTGAACTCCCGATTGCCACCAATTGTAGCCCACTTGGCTGACGACAAACAGGAATTGGTCGGTCGCCATGATTACGTTGCCGTACCCATTGTACCAGAGGGTATCGCGCACCACTGGCGTGGCGGGGTCGGAGAGGTCGATTGAGGTGATAACCGTACCCCACTGCCATTGGTCGGTGCCGGTGCCGTCCGGCTTGGGAGGCACAGTGATTTGCTGGTAGGCCTGGGAGGCAACATAGAGGGCGGTGCCGACCAACCGGCTTTCCTGGATGTAGCCTGGGATCGGCACGGTGGCCACGACTGCGGGGGCGTTCGAGGACACATCCACGAGCAGGACCTGGCTGTTGTTGCCGTTGTTCGAGCAGGGCCCATTCGCCAGAAGTGCCACGCGCCGATTGTCCACGACATACATATCCTCACCCGCGGCAGGCAAGGGCAAGGTACCCGTGATGAGCGGGGCATCTGGTTTGCTCATGTCAACGACCTGAAGACCGCGGTACTGGTTGAAGAAGTAGAGGGTATCGCCATCGAACTTCCAAATATCGGATTCGACCACCGTCCGGCTGGTCGAGGCCGTCGGGGTTCCCGGGGCCATGGTATCGACCGCCCCGCCCGGGGCGAACTGGCCGTTACTGCCAGAGGGTGCGGTGGTGGACGTGGCGCCGTTGAAGGTGTTGGTGCCTTGATAAAACGCCGCGGGCAAGGGTTGGCTGGAGTCGCTGCGCACCCGCAGCACCTCGAGATTGCGCGAGCGTGTCAGGCGCAATTCTGAGACCTGCGCGGTCCCGTCCAACTGCAGAACCTTCACCGGGGTCCAAGCGCCCGCGCCGAGACGCGTGCGGGATTCGAGCGTTATCTTCTTGGTACCCGCTGGAACCTGGACCCTGACGACCACGTCTGCCGAGTCCAATTGCACGCTGAGAATCCGGGGCTGATCCCCCCCGCTGCCGGCGCTTTGTGCCGTGGCGCGGGTGAGGGTTGAGGCCGCCGCCAGAAGCAGCGCACAAATCACTCCAAAGGCCAGTCCCGGCAACAGCCGAGGCCACTTAGTTGATGTTGGTGATGTCATAGTTGCTCGTCTTTTTGAATTTGTTCAATCGATCCCTTGAATCCTATCGTCCTGTGCAGCCAGTTCCGCGGGCTCGCCCGCAGCTGGAGCCTCGGTGGTTGCGCCCAAGGACGCCGAGGCGTTATGCCCAAACAATTCCACGAAAATCTCTTCCAAGCCGAGAGGGAACACATTCAATCGCGCGCCTCGGAGGGCTCGGACACCATCCAACTGTGTGTCAGAGGTTAAGCGTGCGATTGCGCTAACGACCGGGCCGGCCACCTGGGCCCGAATAGCGCCCGGTATGGCAAAGTCCGCTGGGGGGGCTGATTGATCGAAAACCACTTGCACCCGGCGCGTCATCCGCAGCAAATCGTCCAGGCGTGTCGACGTGATTAAGCGGCCGCGGTCCATGATCCCGACGTAGTCAGCAACGCGCTCGAGGTCGGAGATCCAGTGAGTGCTGAAGAGTATGGTGCAGCCAAATCCTCGCATGGTCACGTCAATCAGGGAACTGAGGAGACCGCGCCGGGCGATGGCGTCCACCCCGGCGGCGGGTTCGTCCAGGAGCAGAACCTCGGGGGAAGCGGCTAAAGCCACCAGCAGGGCAACCTGACGCTGTTCCCCTCCGGAGAGCCGCGCAATGGGTCGCCGCCAGGGCAATTCCCAACGCTTGGCCAGGTCGTCCGCCACGCCTTGGTCCCAGCGCTCGTAGAAGTGACTGGCATAGCGGCAGAGTTCCGTGAGAGTCATCCAGCCAGGCAATTGCTGGGCTTGGGAGACGTAGGCGACTCGCTGACGCACCTCCTTGCCAGCAGTCCAAAAATCGTGTCCCAGAATGCGCGCGGTACCCTGGTCGGGCCGCAGCAAGCCCATCAGCAATCGGAGGGTGGTGGTCTTGCCCGCGCCGTTCCGGCCGATCAAGCCGTAGATGCTCCCGCGCTGGACCTCCAGATCCAAGCCGCTGACCGCCACCACTCCTGGGGTGAACGACTTGGTCAAGTTGCGGGTCTCGATGATCGGCGTCATTGGAAATCGTTGGCTAGCCGCGAGGAACCACCGCCAGGCGCATCGGCATCTCCGGTTCAACTCGTTCGCGATGGATGGTTTCCAACTCTTCTTCTACTACTTGCATCACTTGGGCCACGGTGGCCCCCATTTGCCGAGCCTCAATTGCCAACTGACGGGCCAAGCGGCGCATGGCTCGCTCCCGTTCCGCGGCGTTCATGCCGCGCGCAGCGGTAGCCACAAACGCCCCACGGCCGCGCCGCATTTCGATGACCTGCTCGTGCTCGAGTTCGGTGTAGGCCTTGACCACGGTGGTGGGGTTAACGGTGAGCGCCTGAGCGAGTTCACGGATCGAGGGGAGTTGGTCACCGGGTTGCAGGCTGCCGGCGGCGACGTAGTATTTGACTTGGTCCATCATCTGCCGATAGGCCGGGATACCGGAGGCAGGATCGATTTGGAAATGAAGCAAGTTAGGCATGCGCTGTGATATTGGGTGTATGGTAACTCCCATACAGTCGGTGTCAACCAACTTTTTTCAAAAAGTTAAGAGCTCGCTCAGACCTCGCTCAGGAGCGATTGATAACCCTCCCGGAAGCTTGGATAGCGAAGGACATAGCCCAGTTCCGTGCGCAGCCGGCGGTTCAGAACACGCTTGCTGGTAAGGCCGCGCTTGCGGAGGGCTGTGGCATCGGTGGGAGCGCTCGCAGGCAGGGGTCTACCCAGCCGATCGGAGAGCCAGCGGAACAACTCGAGCTGAGTCACCGGTTCATCGTCCACGACGTTGTACACGGCACCCGACTGACCGCGCTCGAGCGCCGCAATGATGGCACCAACAACATCATCGCGGTGCACCATGTTCAGAAAGCGGCCGCCATCGCCATCGAGCCGAGCGACGTCTTGAAGGAACTGCTTAATCCAATAGCCGCGGTCGGGGCCGTAGATCCCTGCGACCCTGAGGATCGTCGTCGGGAATCCGGAGGCCGCTGCTGTGCGAAGGAGCGCCTCGGTCCGGACCAAGATCTGCCCGGTGGATGTGCCCGGCTCAGTCGGATCAGATTCGGTGACCTCGCTGCCGTCGACCTGCCCGTAAACGCTGGTGCTGCTGGTATAGACCAGGCGCGAGGGTGGCCGCGGAGCCAGCCAAGCGAGCAGGCTGCGTGTACCCTCGAGGTAAACACGCTCATATTCTTCCAGGCCACCCCGGCTGGAGGCGACGCAATTGATGACCCAGTCGAAGGCTCCGGCGCGATCCATCCATTCTCCTGGAGAGGTGAGGTCTCCGATTAGCGGCTCTATCCCCAGGGCGCGCAAGTGTTCGGCTGCCTCCGGACCGCGCCGCAACCCCACAACGGCATGGCCCATCCGGACCAACTCGAGGCCCAGGGCTTGCCCGATGTATCCGCAGCCAACGATCAGCGCACGCATGAACAGAAGCTAGTCTGGTAATTGATGCGCTGCAAAATGAATAGAACTTCGGCCGGTTACGTTGTTCCTAGCATAATGCGACGAACCATCCTTGGCATTCTGGCGTTTCTTTCCCTGGTCTCGGGCTCCGGCCTGGGAGCTCCGCTCACCCTTTACGTGGCTCCGAAAGGCGATGACCAATGGTCAGGCCGCCTCGCGCAAGCCGCGCGTGATGGGAAAGATGGTCCGCTGGCCACTCTCCCAGCCGCTCTCCAAATCGCTCGAACCCGCCGCGCTTCCTCACCGGGTGATTCGGTGACTATTCTGCTGCGTGGTGGCACATACGAACTTCAGGCCCCTCTTCTCATCACCGAGGAGGACTCCGGGGCCGACTCCGCTCACCCATTACTGATTTCCGCCTATTCCAAAGAGACGCCCGTGATTAGCGGTGGACGGCGCATCTTGGGCTGGAAAGAGTCTAAGGCGAGGCCGGGCTTATGGGAAACCGAGGTTCCTGGAGTTCGCGAGGGAAAATGGTATTTCCATCAACTATTTATAAACGGACAACGTAAACAGCGCGCCCGCACCCCCAACGAGGGATTCTTCCATATCGATGGAGACAGCCCTCACGAGAACCCGGCCCAATTGCATTTCCACGCGGGTGACATCAAGCCCGAATGGGCGAGGGATGGAGACGTGGAAGCCATCGCCCTGCTGGCTTGGTCCGACATACGAATGCAGATCCGCGCCGTGGACAGCACCACCAACATTGCCACCCTCTCTGGCAAACCCCAGGAGTCAAATCGGGAGAAGGATGCCCGCTACTACATCGAAAATGCACCCGACGCTCTCGATCAACCCGGCGAATGGTATCTGGACCGCCACAGCGGCGTCCTGACGTATTGGCCCCAGAAGGGTGAAACCATAGCACAGGCTGAGGCCGTCGCTCCCTACTTGACCAATCTGGTTAACATCCGCGGGGACCTCGGGCTCAAGAAGCCGGTGCATGACGTGATCATGCGCGGAATTACCTTCGCCTTTACCGATTGGACCTTGGGATCGCAGGGTTACGCCGATCCCCAAGCAGCGGTGGAGCTCCGCGGGGATCTATTCGCGGAGGGTGCCACCAACTGCGCGATCGAGGACTGCGTTCTCACCCATCTGGCGCATTACGCGATCGAACTCGGCCTTGGCTGCCAGCGGGATAGGGTGATTGGCAATGAGATCGCTGACCTAGGCGCGGGCGGGGTGCGCATGGGCGGACCGGGCATTCCAGAATCCCCCTTCTTGGCATGCAGTGAGAACATGGTTACCGACAACGTCATCCATCACCTTGGCCGGGTGTTCGCTCCGGGGGTAGGGATACTCCTGATGCAAAGCGACCACGCCACGCTGGCACATAACAACATTTATGATCTGTACTACACCGCGATCTCGGCAGGCTGGACCTGGGGCTATGGCAAGACGGCCTGCGACCACAACGTGATTGAGTTCAATCATCTTCACGATATAGGGCAGTCCAACCTAAGCGACATGGGCGCGGTGTATACGCTCGGGATCCAACCCGGCACGGTCGTGCGCAACAACCTCATCCACGATGTGAATAGCTACACTTACGGGGGCTGGGGACTCTACACCGATGAAGGCAGCACAGGCATCGTTTTAGAAAACAACCTTGTCTATCGGACCAAGAGCGCGGGCTTTCACCAGCACTACGGCCGCGAGAATGTGCTTCGCAATAACATCTTCGCCTTCGGCAAGGAAAGCCAGCTCATGCGGACCCGGACCGAGGACCACACTTCTTTCATCTTCACCAACAACATCGTCTATTTCGACACCGGCACGCTCCTGGCAAGCAATTGGTCCCAAGACAGATACTTCATGGATGGCAACCTCTACTTCGATGCCCGTCCCGGTGCGAGCGAAGCGATGAAGTTCGCCGGAGCGGACTTGGAAGAATGGCGCAAACGCGGGCACGATATGCATTCGATCATCGCCGATCCGCTTTTCCATTCGGCCCAAACGCTAGACTTCAACCTCCTCCCCGGCTCGCCGGCATTCAAACTGGGCTTCAAGCCGTTAGATCTCAAGACCGTCGGCCCGCGGCCCAAGAACGAACGGCCTTACCTGTAGGACCGGTGGGGAAACCCCGGACAAGCTTTTACGGGTGAAGTGGCCTCCTCCCGTGTATATTGTGTTTGAAAATGAAACGGACCATCACGTCGGGCCTGCTCTTGCTCGCCTTTGCGGTCGGGCTTGGGCGAGGCTGGAGCCAAGAGCCCGAAGGGACGATCCAACTGCGTTCGGCAGGGGACCTGGACCACACGCTGGGCTCGATTGCGTTGTACCCTGACCCGCTCATCGCGGAAATCCTGCCGGCCGCGACGGTGCCCGCCGAGATCGTCCTGGCCGATCGTTACCTCCGCGACGGAGGTGAGCCTGACGGGGTTGATGCTCAGCCCTGGAGCGCGAGCGTGAAGGCCTTAGCGCATTATCCGGATGTGCTCAAGATGATGGACGACAACCTGAGCTGGACTACGGAAGTGGGCATCGCTTTTTTGAATCAGCAGCAGGACGTGATGGACTCCATCCAACGGCTGCGCCAGCAAGCTCAGGCGCTGGGTAACCTCCGAACCACCGAACAACAGCAGGTTGTCACTTCAGACGGACTGACAGAAATCCTGCCGACTGACCCTGAAGTAGTCTATGTGCCGGTTTATCAACCCGATGTTGTTTTTGAGCAGCCGCCGCCAACGGTAGGATTCTGGATTTCCTTCGGCCGGCCCTGGGGCGTAGGCCGGTGGCTCAACCACGACTTTGATTGGCATGAGCATCGCCTCCTGGTTTGGCATTCCGATCATCCGCGCCCGAACGACTGGTGGCATCGCCCCGCTGGCGAGCGACGGGATTGGCAGACAAGCCGGCCATCCGAGCGCGGGACTCCGCCCAGCGTTTGGCGGCCACACACTCGGCCCTCCACCGTGGTTAGCGGTGGCCACATCGATCGCGGGTTCCCGCAACCGCCTGGGGGCGTCCGGCCCAGGCCACCGACCAGCGCACCGCTGCGTCCGGAAGAGCAGGGGAGAGGCCGGACCGCCTCAGTGCCCGCCGCCCATCAAACACCCGAGGCGCGAATCAATCCCCCAAGTCGCTCGGTTCCCGAGCCTCCGCCGCGAACCCCGCCACCCTCGGTCAAGATTCCCACGCCGGCACGGGTTGCCACGCCGCCGCTTCAACGGCCGTCGCGTCCCCCAAGCTCCGGGGCGTTCATTGGTGTCCAGAGCGCGCACGACACCCGTCAGTTCAGCACGCAGGGCCAAGCCAGCCGACAGACCGTCACCCACCCTGCGCCTGCAGCTCCGCATCCCGCCCCAGCGCCTCATTCCGTCGCCCCGCCTCCGAGCCCTCCGCGTTCCAGCACCCCAGCACCACGACAACCACGACCATGAGTGGCACTCAACATCTGCGCCGGCCCGTTCTCGAGTCTGGCTTGGAATACTCCGCCCGCTTTGCTCTGCGACGATGGTTTCCCAGCAAGGAGATTTCCCTGGGCTGTGGCCTCGTCCTAAGTATTTTCTGCCTGAGCGTCACGCTCAAGGCGGCTGACGGCCTCTCATTCGCCACCCCGCAAGATGCCATCAGCGCTTTGACGCGAGCGACCCACGCCCACGATACCAACCGCCTGGAGGCCATCTTCGGTCCTTCCGCCCGGGAACTGCTCTCCACCGACGTCATCCAGGCGACCGAGGAATTCGACGCCTTCGCCGAGCGTCTTACCGAGGGAATCTTTCTGGTCCAAGATTCGGCTACACGGGAGACCATCGAATTGGGTGCCGACCGTTGGCCGTTCCCGATACCGCTGGTGAAAGATGGCAGCCGCTGGGTTTTCGACACGGCGGCAGGTGGAGAGGAGATACTTAACCGCCGCATCGGTCGCAACGAAGTGGGTGCGATCCGTGTCTGCCGGGCTTATGTCCAGGCCCAGCGCGAATATGCCGCCGAGGATCGTGGCGGGGACGGAGTGCTTGAATACGCCCAAACCCTCCGCAGCCACCCAGGCAAAAAGGACGGTCTCTATTGGCCGGTCAAGCCGGGTGAGGATCTCAGCCCGCTCGGCCCCTTAGTTGCCCAGGCGCATCGCGAAGGCTATCGCAAGGAGAACAAAATCCTCAACGACCCGCAGACGCCCTATCACGGCTATTACTTCCAGATCCTTACCCGCCAGGGCAAGCACGCGCCCGGTGGGAAATATAATTACCTGATTAATGGCCACATGCTCGCCGGGTTTGCCCTCATCGCCTGGCCCGCCGACTGGTCCAAGACCGGCATCATGACCTTCATCGTCAACCAGCAGGGGGTCGTCTACTCCAAGAATCTTGGAGCAAAAACGGCAGAGATCGCTCCTCGCATGCAGGCGTATGATCCGGATGGTTCTTGGCACCCGGCCACTTGCGACTAGCACCGTCGGCGCTGCGAGGAATTGAGCGAACCAGGAGTTTGGCGATCAAGCCATCTCGATCATCTGTTGCGGGGTCAAAAACCATTCCAACTCGGCGCAGCGGGTGTATTCCAGGGTTTCAATCCTTAGTTTGCAGAGGCCCCCTTTTCTGAGGCGCATGCGCAAGCCCATCCCGCCGGTCAGAAGCACCGAGATCAGACCGCTGAGATAGGGTTCGTGTCCCACCAGCATGATGTCTTCCTCGGCCGCACACTCGGCCCGGAGTTCGAGGATCAGCGCCTCGGCGCTGCCCTCAGGCTGGAGGTTCTCCGAAAGCCTCACCGGCTTAGCCAAATCGAGTTTTCTGGCCGCCAGTTCAGCGGTGCGCGAGGCGCGAGGCAGCGGACTGCTTACAATTAAGTCGGGCGCAACGCCCATCGCTTTCAGCCCTTTTGCACTTTGTTTGGTCTTTTTCTCCCCTTCGGAAGTCAGCGGACGGTCAGCGTCGTTTTCGTAGCCGGGAGTGCCGTGCTCGACCGCAGCTCCGTGGCGCAGGATGTAGAGGTTCATAGAGATGCGTCCCGTTCGCGGGTTCAACCTCGGCGGGACTTTTGCAAGTCCTTTGAAGTTAACGCTATCCGCACACTTTGGCAACCCATCTTCAAACTACTTGGCGGGCGGCAGGCGACGGCGGGGAAAGCAAAAAGCCACCCGGCGCCTGCAAGAACCGGGTGGCAAGGAGATAATTACAAGCAATCTTCACCAGAAGCGCCTGTTCTCCACATGATTTATCGGCAGAGGATGCGATGGCTTTAGCAAAAAGATGCAGAATGGGGCGCGAGTGCGTTTCCGGCTGCCTGCGACGCTCGGGAGACCCGCTGCGGTTGGATTGGCTGGCAGGGAACCGGTCGGCATTCCCCAGTGCCCTCCCTCCGGGAGGCCGGTCGGGCAGCCTTCGGAGGCCTGGTGCGGCTGCTGGGCGGACGAACGATGGCGGAGGGTTCACTCCATTTTTTGCACCAGCTCTAACAAAATCAGGTTAGTCATTGCCAATTCTCGGAGAGTGGTTCACTTGGCTGCGGCGTATGAAAGGGGGAAGGCGGCCCGTTTGGCGCCTTCGATTTGATGCGAAGAAAACGAAATGAAGACGACTCTATGAAATCGGCTTGGTCATTCTCCTTGGACCTATCTCGTTCCATGAATGCGGATCGTGCAACTGATCTCTGGTTAAGTTAGGGTTACGGCTCGCGCCCGGAGGCAACTCCGGGCGCGTTCAATCCACCAGACCTAGATCTAAACTTAGGTGTTCTTTTTGAACGTGTTCCTTCGGCTTCCAACCACGGCGGTTCGGCTCGGCGCCCCGCTCATAGCGTTGACTTTGGCGGGTTTGGCGCTGACCGGGTGCAAAGGGATGCCCACCAAGGGCGAGAAGGAGGCGCGCGCCCAGGTTCAAACAGTGGCAGCCAACTACCGGCCGCACGGTCAAAAGCCGACGTTGCCCGTCCTGACCGTTGACTCAGGCCTCAGCAATTATTTGGCCTTTGCCGCGCTTAACCAGCCTAAGGTGGAGGCGGCGTTCTACGATTGGGCCGCTTCCATCGAGCGCATCACTCAGGCGCGCTCGCTGCCGGACCCGCAGTTCACCTTCCAGATGGACATCCAGAACATCGTGACCTCGGTCATGCCGGGGCTCATGGGTACGATCCCCTGGCCGGACAAGCTCCGGGTTGGAGCGCAAGTCGCGACCACTGAAAGCCGTTCCAAGTATTTTGTTTTTCAATCCGCGGTGCTTGCCAGCGCGTTTGAGGTAAAACGCACCTACTACCAACTTTACTACCTGGCGGAGAAAATCCGCGTGAATCAGGACACACTTAACTTGCTGAGCGACCTGGAGAAGCTAGCTCGCGCCCAGAATGAGGTTGGCAAAGTCACCTTGCAGGATGTCTTGCGCGCCCAGATCGAGGAGGATCGGCTTCGAAGCGAGATCGCCAACTTGGAAGACTCGCGCAGTTCGCTCCTGGCCCAGTTCAAAGCGGCACTCGGGCTGGGGCCCGATGACGCGCCACCGCCGGTCCCCGGGCGCTTCGAGTCCACCCCGCTCGATCTCTCGGCGGACAAGTTGCTGGAGACAGCCTTGGCTCAGAACACGCGCCTCAGGGGGCTTGAGTCTGACGTGCGCGCGGCGGAAGCCTCGATCATCCTGGCCGAAAAGTCGCGCATGCCCGACTTCAGCCTGGGGTTGATGGCCGATGCGAAGATGAGCCCTACGCTTTACCGGCCGTTGGGCACGGTCACCCTCCCGATGTGGCGCGATAAAATCGCGGCCCAGATCGCCGAGGCACAGGCGAACAAACGTTCCAGCGAAGCACGCTTATCGGACGAGCAGATCTCGCTCGCAGTCGCTTTCGCGGAACGCTCCTATCTCTATCGCGAAGCGACCCGCAATTTGGCGTTGCTGAACGACCAACTCCTGCCCAAAGCGCGCCAGTCTCTCGAAGTGGCTCGCTCGGGGTATTTGTCGGGTCAGATCGATTTTCTGAACTTGAGCGACACCGAACGGACTCTACTGGGCTTTGAGTTGGATACCGTGCAAGCCGCCATCCAACGGGAAGTCGTCCTGGCAGAGCTATCATTGATCGTGCAGGGCATGCCTCCTTCCGGCTCCCCGATGGGTTCGCGCGCAAACATGGGTGGAGGCGACCAATCCCTCCCGCGGAAAGGCAAATCCGGCGGGATGTGAATCTCCCGCAAATCGAATTGGTGCAATTATGAGATTTGAACTGAAACGCGTGATGTTCGTGTTCCTGGCCGTCCTGTTCGTTGCGGCCGCAGGCACCGCGGGGCTGCTGCTGACTGGCTGCGGCCGAGGCGACGGCACGGAGAGCACGAGCAAGGAAAAAACACTCTATACGTGCGGGATGCACCCGCAAGTGGTCCAGGACCATCCTGGCAATTGCCCGATTTGCGGCATGAAACTCACCCCGGTACGCAAGCAGGGCAGTGCGACCGCCGCCTCCGAAGCGCCGGCGTCGGGGTCATCGGCCATCGAGGTTGATCCCGTAACCACGCAGACCATGGGAATCCGGACCGCCACGGTGAAGCGCGGGCCGCTGCGGCGAGCCATTCGCACAGTGGGTGCCATCGATTACAATGAGAAAGCGGAGATGGACGTCACCACCAAGTTCAAGGGCTGGATTGAGAAGCTCTATGTGAACGCAACCGGCCAATTGGTGATGCGGGGAGATCCATTGTTTGAGATCTATTCCCCGGAACTCTACAGCGCCCAGGTGGAGTATCTCCTGGTCACCGATCCCTCTAACAAATCCGGCGCGGGCAATGACGCTCTCAAACATTCGGCGCTGACCAAGCTGAAGTTCTTCGACATTTCGGACGGGCAAATCGCCGAGCTCGAGCGGACGCGTCAAGCAAGCAAGACGCTGCGCATCGCCGCGCCCCAGGACGGCTTCGTGGTGGAGAAGATGATCGTGGAAGGCCAGATGGTGGAATCGGGCATGAAGATTTACCGGCTCGCGGACTTGGGATTGGTCTGGGTCCAGGCCCAGATCTATGAACAGGATTTGCCATACCTAAGACTCGGACAAGAGGCGACGGTCACACTGTCCTATCTTTCGGATCGCGAATTTCGCGGGCGGCTAACCTACATCTACCCGAACGTGGATGAGAAAACGCGCACGGCGAAAGTGCGGATGGAGTTTCACAACCCCGGGTATTTCCTGAAGCCGGGGATGTTTGCCACCGTGCATGTCACCTCGGAGCTGGAACCCTCGGCGCTGCTGGTGCCGGACATGGCGGTTCTGCGCAGCGGCGAAAAGACGACCGTGTTCGTTGCGTTGGACGGGGGCAAGTTCGATCCGCGCACGGTGACGCTTGGCCCGCAGGCCGAAGACGACACCTACCAGGTCTTGAGCGGACTGAAAGAGGGGGAACGCATCGTGACCTCGGGCCAGTTCATGTTGGATTCTGAAAGTCAGCTCCGCGAGGCGATCCAGAAAATGCAGCAGCCGGCCAAGAGCTCGCCAGGTGACGAGCACGAGACCACGCGAGCATCCACGATGCTCAGCAGTTCCAACGCGCCAAGCTCCACGGGCTCGGAGCTGATGAAGTATATCTGTCCGATGCCGGAGCACGTTTCCATCGAGTATGATCGTCCGGGAAAGTGCCCCATCTGCGCGATGACCTTAGTGCCGGTATCGGCCGCTACGCTGCGCAGGCTTCAACCCGGTGGCAAACTCCTCTACTACACCTGCCCGATGCCGGAGCACAGCGAGATCCACGACGACAAGCCGGGCAACTGCCCCAAGTGTGGCATGACCTTGATCCCGGTGATGGAAGCGCCGCCGGTTCCGGAGCAGCGTGTCAGCGCAGCTACGGTTCTACCCGCGCTCTACACCTGTTCTATGGCGGTTGATGCCGACGTGGTGTCGGACAAACCCGGAAAGTGCCCGAAATGCGGGATGGATCTGGTGCGGACCAGCACGGTGGCCCACGGAAAAACGGCTGAAGAGGCTTGGCGAAAGCAGCATGCGGACAGGCCATGAAGAAGTCGAAGTTCAAGCCATTGTCACTTCTTCGACGATCCTAAAGCTCCACGATCGCAATCCATGCTCAAAGGCATCATCGATTTTTCGCTAAAGAACAAATTCATTGTTCTGCTGGCGACTATTGCGCTGACACTGGCTGGCGCCTACGCGGTGAAGAACATCCCGCTCGATGCCATCCCCGATCTCTCGGATGTGCAGGTGATTGTTTATACCGAGTGGCCGGGCCAGGCACCGCAGATTGTTCAGGATCAAGTCACCTACCCGATCACGACCAAAATGCTGTCTGTGCCGAAGGCCAAGGTCGTGCGCGGCTATTCCTTCTACGGCTTTTCGTTTGTTTACGTGATCTTTGAGGATGGTACCGACCCGTACTGGGCGCGGAGCCGGGTGCTGGAGTATCTCAGTGGCCTGAGCGGACGCCTGCCGCAAGGGGTGTCACCCTCGCTTGGGCCGGACGCGACTGGGGTTGGATGGGCGTTCATGTACTCGATCACGTCCACCAATCGGGACCTGGCCGAACTCCGTTCAATGCAGGATTGGTATTTGCGCTACCAACTGGCCTCCATCGAAGGCGTGTCGGAAGTCGCTTCTGTGGGCGGGTTCGTGAAGCAGTACCAAGTAACTGTGGATCCCGCAAAACTGCGCGCCTACAACCTGTCCATTTCCGAAGTGGCGATGGCGGTCAAGCGCAGCAACGGGGAGGTGGGCGGGCGTTCAATAGAGCTGTCCGAAAAGGAATTCATCCTGCGGGTGCGTGGCTACATTCAAAAGCTGGATGACTTGCGCAAGGTTGCTGTAGGGATCGGAGACAAGGGCGTGCCGATCCTCCTCGGCCAGGTGGGTAACGTCGAGCTTGGGCCCGATATGCGGCGGGGCATTGCGGAGTTAAACGGTGAGGGCGAGACCGTGGGTGGCGTGGTGGTGGTCCGCTACGGAGCCAACGCCCGGCAGGTCATTATCGACATCAAAAAGAGGCTCGACCAGGCGATGAAGGGCCTCCCGCCGGACGTGAAATACACCATCGTTTACGACCGCAGCACTCTCATCGACCGCGCGGTCAAGACCCTCGAGGAGAAGCTCGTCGAGGAGAGCATCGTCGTGGCGCTGGTGTGCATTGCGTTCCTGATGCATCTGCGCAGCGCGCTGGTAGCGATCATCATTCTGCCGATCGCGGTGCTGGCCTCGTTCCTGGTGATGTTTGGCCAGGGGATCAGCTCCAACATCATGTCCCTGGGCGGCATAGCCATTGCCATCGGCGCGATGGTCGATGCGGTGATCATCATGATCGAAAACGCCCACAAGCACATGGAGCGCGACCAGGGCAAGAAGCCGCATTGGGACATCATCCGCGACGCCGCGGTTGAGGTCGGGCCGACATTGTTCTATTCGCTGCTGGTCATTACCGTGTCGTTCATTCCGGTGTTCACGCTCCAGGCGCAAGAGGGTCGGTTGTTCAAACCGCTGGCATTTACCAAGACCTACTCGATGGGCGCGGCCGCCGTGCTCTCCATCACACTGGCCCCCATCCTCATGGGTTTCTTCATCCGCGGCAAAATCCCGCACGAAGATAAAAACCCCATCAACCGCCTGCTCATTTGGCTCTATCACCCGGTGATCGACTTCGTCATCAAGTGGCGTTGGTTGGTTATCGTCACCGCCGCGGCGCTTATTGTTTGGGTGTTTCTGCCCTGGAACAAGATCGCCGCTCAGGTGCTACCGGACGGCAAAGGCAAAGATTGGGCCTTCAAGGTCGGCAAAGTGTTTCCTTACCAAAACATCGGTTCGGAGTTCATGCCCCCGTTGTATGAGGGCGACCTTCTCTACATGCCTACGACCTTTCCGGGGATCTCCCCGACCAAGGCGCGAGAGATACTTCAGGTCACCGACAAGATCATCAAGACCTTCGCCGAGGTGCGCCACGTGTTCGGCAAAGTCGGCCGAGCGGAGACCGCCACCGACCCCGCGCCCTTCGACATGATCGAAACGACGATCATGCTTAAGCCCGAAGAGGAGTGGCCGAAGGTGGACATCAAGGACGACAACGGCAAGACGATCGCACGCCGGCGCCGGACGCCCGATGAATTGATGGACGCGATGAACGCGACTGTGCAGATCCCCGGCCTGAACAACGCTTGGACGATGCCGATTAGGACTCGCATTGACATGCTGGCCACGGGCATCAAGACGCCCGTCGGCATCAAGATCGCCGGTCCGAATCTGGCGGAGTTGGAGCGGGTGGCCTCGGAGGTTGAGGCCGTAGTCAAGGCCGTGCCCGGAACGATGAGCGCGTTCGCCGAACGCACCATGGGCGGTAACTACATCGAGTTCAACATCGACCGCGATGCGATCGCGCGCTACGGGTTGACCATCGGCGACGTACAGGATGTCCTGGAGGTAGCCTTGGGCGGCATGCCGCTGACCACCACGGTGGAGGGCCTGGAGCGCTACGACGTCAACCTCCGCTACAGCCGCGATTTCCGCGAGAACCTGGGCGCCTTGCGCGAAATCGTGGTGCCCACTTCCACGGGCGCACAAGTGCCGCTTGGCCAGTTGGCGAAGATCGAGACGGTGCACGCCCCGATGGGCGTCAAAAGCGAGGCGGCCGTGCCGAACGCCTGGATTTACGTGGATGTGAAGGGCATCGACATTGGCACCTACGTCCAGATGGCGATGCGCGCCGTCAATGAAGCCATTGCCAATGAGACCATCAAGATGCCTCCGGGCTACAATATTTTCTGGAGCGGGCAATACGAGTACATGCTCCGGGCGCAGCAACGGCTCATGATCGTGGTGCCGCTCACGCTCCTCATCATCGTGTTAATCATCTATCTCAACACGCGTTCGGCGATCAAGACGGCGATCGTGCTCCTGGCGGTACCCTTCTCTCTGGTGGGTGCGTTTTGGGCCCTCTACTTGCTGAACTACAACCTGAGCGTTGCCGTCTGGGTGGGCATCATTGCGCTGGCCGGTCTGGATGCCGAAACCGGCGTGGTCATGCTCCTTTACTTGGACCTCGCGTATGCTCAGTGGATTGCCGAGGGGAAAATGCGCGATGTCGCCGACCTGCGCGACGCCATTTACCATGGCGCGGTAAAGCGCGTGAGACCGAAAGCGATGACGGCGTGCGTGATCATCGCTGGCCTGGCGCCGATTCTCTGGAGTCACGGCGCCGGAGCTGACGTGATGAAACGAATTGCCACGCCGATGATCGGCGGCGTGCTGACCTCCACGGTGATGGAATTGATGGTCTATCCCGCGCTCTTCTACCTCTGGCGTTCCCGGCGGCTCGACTCCACCCCGGTCTTGAGCCAGCGCCGCGCCTGATACCTGGTTAGAAACGGGTCCACCCTGGCCAGGAAAAAGTAGGCCCACTTGGCCTTGAACCTTTGCCACAGGGTGCGCCCGGCCATCCAGGCACGGCGGTCGACGCGGCGCGAATGGGCGCGATGATCATCAAAGATCTCTTTGGCCTCGGCTAGTGCCTGGGCGTCGGTCAGGCGCAGGAGCAGTTCGTAGTTGATGGACAAACTCCGGGGATCCAAGTTCGCCGATCCCACGTAGCAAGCGTCGTCGATGATCATGAGTTTGGTGTGCATGATCTGAGGCTCGTACTCGTAGATCGCCACGCCCGCCCGCAGAAGGCGCCCATACAGGTTTTGGCCCGCCAGCCTGGCCACTGGGACATCGCTGCGTCCCGGCAGGATTAATTCGACGCTCCCGCCACGACGTGCAGCCCGCGCCAAAGCACGCCGGATACGCACCGGGGGCAGAAAGTAAGCGGCGATGATGCGAACGGTCCGCGCGCGGGTTAGGTCGCCGATGATGGTCCAGGTCAGGTGCGCCCGGCCACGGCCAGGCCCGCTCAGGAGGATCTTGCCACCTTCACCCATGAAATCGCTGCGGAAGGAACTCCGGCGCAGCATGGCAAACGGGCCGTGAGGCATGCTAGCCCGGACGAACATGGCTTCGAACGACTTGGCCAACTCGACAACCATCGGGCCTTGGAGTCTCAGCGCGAGGTCTCGCCAACCAGACTCAACTCCGTCGCCATCATGCTCGGAGGTAACGTTGAGCCCGCCGACGAAAGCGACTTCGTCGTCACAGATGAGCAACTTGCGATGGTCCCGACTGGTGGCCATGCGAAAGCCCAAAGGATTGAACTGGCGTACTTCACCACCCGCCTGGCGCAGAGGAGTCCAAAAAGCGTCGGGCAGATAGAGGGATCCGAACGCATCTATCAGCACACGCACGCGCACATTGCGCTGCGCAGCGGCCACCAAAGCGGTGCGGAATCGTTCCCCGAGCGGCCCTGAGGCGAAGATGTAAGTCTCCATCCGCACCGATAGTTTCGCTCCATCGATGGCGGCCAACATTGCTATGAAAGCATCGCGGCCAGTCCGCAGCCACTGGAACCGAGCCTCGCCCATGATCCCAAGCAGCCTAGGCGATCGGCCCTAGCAGGTCCAACCCGCTTTTTTGCCGCCAACCCGGTAAGGATTGACCGGCTCAGGCGCTCCCTTTACTTTGGCTGCGTGGACAAAGCCTGGGCCAGCGCACGATCCTGGATTAACCTCAGAACAATCCTCGAGGCGCCGGTGTCCCGTTCCTACACCAATTACGTGGGGAATTGGCTGCTCCTTTGGGCCGACACCTTCCGGCAGATCGGGGCCTTTGGACTCATCACCCTGGGCGTGATGATCACCCAGTTCAATCGGGCTCCGGCGGTCATCCGTCCCTTGATCCGCACACAAATTGCGCGCTCAGGACTGCGTCTTTTGCCCATGGTTGCGTTCATTTCCTGTGCCCTAGGCTTTGTGGTCATCGGGCAGACGGTGGCGTTGCTCAACCGGGTCGGCGCACAGAACCTCGTGGGGACGGTGATGGTGATCGTGGTGGTGCGAGCCCTGGGACCGCTGGTAACCGCCCTGGTGGTGCTTCTGCGCATCGGCACAGCCAACGTGATCGAGCTCGGCACCGCCCGGGCTTTAGGCGAAATCGAGGCGCTCGAAGCTTTGGCGATTGATCCCATCCATTACCTGGTCGTGCCGCGGGTGATCGGGATGGCGGTCGCGGCGTTCACCCTGACCGCGTACCTGGTGTTGGGCGCCATTTTCAGCGGCTACCTCTTTGCCTTCCTCCAGGATGTGCCCCTGGCGCCGGCGGATTACTTTCATCAACTTGCGACCGCGTTGACCTGGGAGGACTTTGCGATTCTTGCACTGAAATCCAGCCTCTACGGCGTGGTCATCGCGCTGGTCACCAGTTTTCAGGGCCTCGCCCGGCCTTTGGAGTTGGCGCAGGTATCGAATGTCACGACGCGCGCGTTGGTTGCGAGTTTTGTGGCCTGCGTGCTGCTCGACGCGGTTTTTATCCTGGTCTATCTGATCATGTAAGATGGCACCGAACGCCGACCAGTCGTCAACAAGTCAGCCTGGGCACCCGCCGCAGGGTGCGCCGGTCCTGGAGCTGATTGCGGCCAGCATCGCCTCGCCCCACTTTGCCCATGGGGCAGTCCTGGAACACGTGAATTTGTCCGTTCTGGAGGGCGAGTTCTGGGTGGTGGGGGGCTTGCCAGGATCCGGCAAGAGCCAGTTGCTGGAAACCCTCGCCGGACTGCTGCCACCCCTGGGGGGTACGGTTCGACTTTTCGGGCGGGACGCGGCCGACATGGGCAGCGACCTCCTGAGCGAAATTCGGCCGAAGATCGCGTTGGTTTATGGGGATGGCGGCCGGCTTTTCCCTGAGCTTAACGTGGCGCAGAACGTGGCTCTGCCGTTGCGTTACCATCGCAACTCAGCCATCGAGGGCGTCACCCGCGAGGTAAGCGATATTCTCACTGGGCTCGGCCTCCACGAGTTCTCTGCTTCAACGCCAAACCGGCTCAACCGAACCTGGCGCCAGCGCGTGGCCTTTGCCCGGGCGCTCGCCCTGCAGCCCGAGGTGGTGTTGCTGGATAACCCGCTGGCCGGGGTGGATCCGCGCCAGACCCGCTGGTGGCTGGAATTTCTGCGCCGCCTGCCCACCGGCGAAATCCCCGTCGCCCCTCGAACGCGCACGGTTGTCATTGCCACGGACAACCTGCGCCCGTGGCTCGCCGCCGGGCGGAGATTCGGACTTCTTCGCGAAGGCGCCTTTCTGAGCTTTGGCCCCGGCGAGGACCTGAGCGCGAGCAAGGAACCCTTGCTGCGAGAATTGCTCGCCGACAGTACCCCCACCTAGTAAACTAAACATCACTTGCAAGACCTAACGCCACAACTCCGGACCCGGCTGGATCGCGTGGAGCGAGTGGTCGGATTATTCGTCCTCATCGGCACCCTGCTGCTGGTAGCCGGCTTCGGCTATTACATCTATCACACGGCCCAGCGCAAAGGCTGGTTCCTGGCCAAGGCCAAGTACTACACCACGACCGACACCGCCAGCGGCTTGAAGGTGGGCGATCCGGTCAAGCTGTGGGGATTTGAAATCGGCAAGGTCACTAGGATCGACACGCTGCCCGACGGTGAACTCTTCAATGTCTACCTCGAATTCGAGGTGCGCGAACCCTACTTTGGCTACATCTGGAGCGGTGGCTCGTTCGCCAAGGTCGCCAGCGACGGCTTTCTGGGACACCGCGCGATCGAAGTGACGCGCGGCAACAATTACATTCCCACTTTTATTACCTGGGACGTTAACGAGGTCACTCCGCGCGACGCCCTGGCCGGCGGCGATTTGACCAACAAAATGTGGGCCGAGACCGTCATCGCTCCCAAGTCCGATCATAAACTGGCCGCGCCGCCCTATTCACCCACGGCCGACTCCCTCAAAGCGATCATGGCCGCCGGCGTCCAGAAGGTCCGGTTGGCGGACAGGCGTTCGAGCCACAAAAACATTACTTATGTCTGGGAGCAAAGGTCTGAATCCTACCAGCCTCTTACCTCGACCAATAGCGTTTATTGGCTCCCGCCGGATGAAGCGCCGGCCATCACCGAGCGCTTGGAAGGCGTCATCAGCAGCGTGCAGGGCGCGCTGCCGGTGATCCTTAACATGACCAATCAATTGCGCGACATCCTCGCGAGCACCGCCGCGTTGACCTCCAACGCCAATCATTTCATTGCCGAGACGACGCCCCTGATGAGCAACGCAACCGTGCTCACGGCCAATCTGCGCGATCCCAACGGTTCGCTGGGTCAGTGGCTGATTCCTGCCGATATCCACGCCAACTTGATGACCACGCTCACCAACGCCAACGGGACCCTCACCAACGCCACCACCACCCTCGCCTCCGCCAACACCAACCTGGTGGCCATCATGACCAAACTCAATGAGCCCATGGCCGGCCTGAGCATGATGATCAGCAATCTCAACGCTCAGGTCTCAGTCAACACCAACCTGGTGACCGACATTTCCACCCTGCTGGTGGATGTCGACGACATGATCCAAGGCCTCAAGCGGCATTGGCTATTCCGATCGGCATTCAAGACCAAGCCGACCAACCATCCGCCTGCCTCTTCGCGGTCTCCCAAGTCGTTCCAATCACCCAAGGGCCGTACGCGCTGACGGGCAGGGCCAAGCCTCATCGCCGTCGATGCATGCTGCTTCCCCCAAAAGCCCGGTAGCGGAGATTTCCCAACTCGCCGCCGCCGAAAAGCAACTGGTTATCTCGCGCCTCATGGCGCGGATGGCCCACGAGATCCGCAATCCGCTCAGCTCTTTGGATATCCATGTCCAGTTGCTCGATGAGGACCTCAAGCAATTGAACCCCCCGATTTCCCAGGCCACGACGGGCCGTTTGGAAATCATTCGCGGGGAGCTGCACCGTTTGGAGGACCTGGTGCAGCGCTTCTTGCGACTAGCCGACCCAACCGCCCTCAGCCTGACCCGGCTGGACCTTGCCGTGGTGTTGCGCAAGGTCTGCGACCTGCTTGGCCCCGAGGCTGCCTCGCGCCAGATCGAACTCGCGCTCTCACTGCCGCCGAACCTGCCTGAGATGTTCGCCGATGCCGGCCAGTTGACCCAAGCCATGGTGAACCTGGTTCTCAACGCGATCCAAGCGGTGGATCGCGGCGGGCGGGTCGAATTGGACGCGCAACTGGAGCAGGGCGGCAATGGCGTCCAGATCGAGGTGCGGGATAGCGGCCCGGGTGTGCCGCCAGACCGCCAAGCCTCCATCTTCGATCCGTTTTATACGACCAAAGCCGAAGGCACCGGCCTGGGCTTGTGGATCGTGCAACAAATCATCATCGCTCACGGAGGCGTCATCCAAGTGGCCAACGCGCCCCATGGCGGCGCGGTGTTCACCATTATTCTTCCGTTAGGAACTTCCTCACCGTCCGATGGACAAATCCAAGATCAACATTCTGGTGGTGGATGACGAGCGCGGGCTCTGCGCCGGGATCCAGGAAGCGCTGCGGCGAGAAGGCTACGCCGTCGCGGCCGCCAACGATGCCGCAACCGCTCTGAAGCTGTCCGGCTCGAGGCTCTTCAACCTGGTGATTACCGACGTGAAGATGCCGGGCATCACCGGGGTGGAGCTCCTCAAGACTTTCAAAGAGAAATATCCTGACACCGTTTTCATCTTAATGACCGCCTATGGCACGGTGGAGAACGCGGTCGAAGCGATGAAGGAAGGCGCTTACGATTACCTGGCGAAGCCGCTGGATATGCAGCGGCTCCGGGTGTTGGTCATGAAGGCGCTGGAGTTTCAGGCCGTCGTGGCGGAAAACCACGAATTGCGCCAGCGCTTGCGCAAGCGGATTGAACCAACCCCGCTGATCGCCGAGAGCGAAGTCATGCAGGCCATCGCTCGCGTGATCAGCGAGGTGGCAGTGAATGATGTCACCGTGCTCATTGAAGGCGAAAGCGGCACCGGCAAAGAAATTGTTGCCCGGTCCATCCACGCGCAGAGCCCGCGGCGGGAAAAGCCTTTCATATCTGTCAATTGCGCCGCGCTGTCGGAGCAATTGTTGGAGGCGGAGCTTTTCGGCCATGCCAAAGGCGCTTTCACCGGTGCCATTGCCAATAAGCCTGGGAGATTTCAGCTCGCCGACGGCGGAACGCTGTTCTTGGACGAAATTGGTGATCTCTCGCCCAAAGGCCAGGGGGACCTGCTCCGCGTCCTGGAGGATGGCGCCTTCCGCATGGTGGGGGGCACGAGCCTGATCCGCGTGAACTTGCGGATCATCGCAGCCACGAACAAGAATCTCCAGGAGGCGGTGGCCGCCGGGAGGTTCCGCGAGGACTTGTACTACCGCCTCCAGATTGTGCCCATCTTCATGCCGCCCCTACGGGAGCGCGCCGAGGACATCCCGCTGCTGGTGGCGAGCTTCCTGGAACATTTCAGCGCCAAACACAAACGGCGTCGCAAACAGATGTCCCCAGCGGCCCTGCGCCTGTGCCAGCGGTTTGCCTGGCCGGGCAACGTGCGGCAGCTTCGCAACCTGATCGAGCGGCTGGTCGTCATGGGCAACAAGACCATGATCGAGGTGGACGATTTGCCTGACTTTTTGCGCGAGCGCGAGCGCGACGCCGGGGCGATCTCCATTTCTCTGGGCACACCCTTGGCGGAGGCCGAGAAGCTCCTGATCCGTCGCACCTTGACCCAAGTGACGGACAACCGTGAGGAGGCCGCCAAACTCCTGGGAATCAGCCGGCGCGCCCTGCAATACAAGCTTAAATCCTACGGGCTGGTCGCGGGAGCACCCGCCGCTAAGCCGAGCCCGCGGGAGAAGGCGGCGGGATGACATTCTGTCCAACCGTGCCGTCGGCGCGCCGATGCAGAATTACCCGGTTCCCATCCGGGTCGAGCAGTTCCAGGGCGCAGCAGACTGAGTAGTCAGTGACCTCCCCAGCCAGGCGCGCGCCTGCTCTTTTAAGCTCTTCGTAGGCGGCATGGATATCGTCCACGGCGAAGGCGACTCCTGCTCCGCCAACCTTCGGAGGAGGGTCCACCGTTTCATGCAGAGCGAGCGTCACGTTCCCGCAGTTGAACTCCGCCCAGTGCCATTCCTCGTTATAGATCTCTTGTGGGAGGCCGAGTGTCTCTCGATAGAACCGGGCGGCCTTGGCCAGGTTGGAGACTTGATACATAACAAAGTCCGTACCCAGGATTTTCATAGTATAGGCGGTAGTTTCACTGAAAAGTATCGACCAAACAGCGGCGAAGGTTCTGGCACACCGGCTGAAGCTTTACCCCCGCCTGAACGCCGCCGTAAAGACCCGATTGACGTGGTAGGTGTCTCGGTTGGAAAGCCGCATCTCGCACGATCCCGGCCCGTCTGATTTGCGGCCCTGCAGCTTGGCGGCCTTGCGTTAAAATGCATGATCCGCGGTTCCTGCGGAGCAATGCAGCGCCGCCAAGGCGCAGACGCAAGACGGCCCGAACGACCCGCGGATTGTTGATGAGGGAGTTCGTTGCGCTGGGCCGCAGGAGGATGGCCCATGCCTCTTTATGGCTTCGCCAGCCTGAAGAAGCTCTGACCCGAGCCAACGCTCACTTCAGCGTGGCTTAGTAGCTCGGAACCGTCCACGTCCCGCCAACCGGAATCGGCTAGGCTCTCGCATTTTTGGAGCTTCATACCTGCGGCGGCGGGATTCCATCCAACCCAAAATGACTTTGCAGCGCGGCCGGGTGCGAACCCTGTGATGGCCGGGACCTGAGACGGGACTTCCACGGCGCGATAAATAGCAATTAGATCATTCGCCATGTAGACGTAGCCGCCGGCAACCGCAACCTGCCCCGCTGCCGACGAAAGCCCGATCTCACCGGCCCATTGAATGCCAGTTGGATCGGTTACATCTGCCACTTGCAGTCCGGTGAATGGAAAGTCCGGCAGGTAAGCGTAACCGTCGTCGATGGCAAGGCCCCAATAGACTGCTTTGGCACTCCCTTTGTAACGGGCTACTTCCTGAGGCTTCGTTACGTCAGTGATGTCGAGCACAACCATGCCATCGTAAGCCTCGGCCAGGAACGCATAGTTCCCGCTTGCCGCTGCCACGCACGTCCCACTTGGCAGCCCATCACCGGTGCTCGTGGCGAAACCAGTCCAACGGGTGATCCTCCAGGGATTCAACGGATCGGTAAGGTCCAGAACCTCTACCGAGTCTCCTTCAGCTATATAAGCGCGCTCTTCCGAAATAGTCACGTTGCCCGACGGCTTTAACAATGGAAAGTCACCCACCGCCACCGGGGCCATCGGCTCCGAGATGTCAACAATCGAGAGCATCGGGCCGTCAACGACGTAGAGGTGATTGCCTGAAATCGCAATCGAGCTTTGCGATCCGACTGCGAGCTCTGAAATCAGGCGTGGTTGCCCCGGATTGTGAACATGCAACACATGCAGCGCCTGATCGGTGTAGTAGGCGTAATTGCCAGCCGCGGCTATGCCGTAGATGCCAAGGCCGTGTTTGTCCGGCGGCCAAAAGCCGACTAGTGACAGGCTGACGTTACTTGCGGCGAAACCCATCAATCCGGCAGAGCAAGCCATGATGCCTGCGGGGATGATAAGACGAAAGCGATCCTTCCAAGTCTTCATATAGCTATTACCTTTCTCCGGCTCCAATCCGAAATATTTTCAGGACCCGCGCCCTGATACATGTTGATCAGCGAACAACTGGAATAGAGCACATCACGTGCCGGTTTTGCGCCGGGCTGATCCGGCAGCAGCCTCCTCGAAGAGCCGTCAACTTGGAATTCTCGATTTAACGCAGCCGAATGAACTGCATCGCGAAGACTTAACCGATGACGCATTTATCAAGCAGTTGTGCTCCTTCTGCGGAGAGCAAGAAGGACGGCGCGCAACGCGACCCCGAACGCCGAGGCCCCCGCACAACGCCGTATAAACAACCTTTCTGCCGCATGATACTAATCCCGTGACCGTGGCTCAGGGCTAGCTTTCATCGCGGTGAAGCCTGTGGACCGTTGATCCAAGCGTGAGAGAAGCTGCATTACCTCAATCCAGCGCCGTTCCACAAGATCTACGAGTGCTGGTTTAGCAAGCATGAACACGATCGTCTCCGGGCGCTGAGCGATTTGAAAAAGGGTCTCGAGGAAAACAAAAAAAGGCTAACGCGATGGAAAACACCAAGTTCGTTTGTGTGACCTTCATTCGCAGCACGCCGGGGAAGCCCTGACGGATGGTGATTTCAGTGAGAGATATCGAGAAGGACCCGAATCAGTTCAAGGGTATCAACAACGGCTGGCCGGTCATCATGAGCACTCTCAAAAGTCTGCGTGAGATCGGCGAACCGATCACCTACGCGCCTTGCCCGAGTGCTCGATAATCGCGCGAGCTACGGCCTGGAAAGGTAGTCAGAGCTTGAGGAATGAGGGCGCTAGCCCCACGGAAGAGGGCGGGGGACCGTTTGGGGGAATCTCATTGCGCAGGAGGCGCTCGGCAAAACACGCCTGGCCGTTCGCCGGGCTATGACCCGACGGAGCTTCAAACCTGCTCTCAAACGGGCCCAGCTCGTCATGCTGGCCACCAACACCCAATCGGTGGGGGCCGGTTTCACCACCTGGCCCAACCGCAGGCTGCCTCGCTTCGACCTCGATTTCCAGCGTGGTTGTGCGGACGCCACTCAGCTCCGTCTCAATCACTACCGCAGCACCGTTATGCGGCTGGTCCGTTTGGTTTCCAACCACAGTGTTTTTCCATGAACATGCGCAACTCTCCGGCCGAGGTGGAACTCCACACCAGTCCGCAATCAAGGCACGCGAATGCTTGTTCCGTGAGCTTGGTCCCCCCAAGAAGGGTGAATGCGAAAGAACGCAGACCGTCCGGGTGGAACACCGCCGGGTCGCGGGCGGCTTCGATTTTGCCGCTGACAACTCTGTCGCTGCGGCAGCTAAGGCATTGGTTCATGGGAAGCGGTATAGCCTGTGATTCTGCGACGGGCGCTGGTTGATGTTTCCGCACGATCGGCGGGCTCCAGTTCGCAACTTGTGCATACCCAATGAGGCTCCTCCACTAATACGACGGCCGGTTCGGTTATTGCAAGAGCGAAGCAACCTCCATCGTGGCCCCTCGAAGGAACCCGGAGCGCCGAATAGCCGAGGAAATACAGTAATCTCTCCACGGCCGACCTCCAGGAACACCGACCTGGCGCCACTGACGAGCTCTGAACTTACTTAACGTACGCCCCTTCGAGTAATCTGATTACCTGCAAAAGCCCGCCTTTGGTCTCCCCGTTTCCGGCATTGGCCATAATCACGATCGCGATCTTTGGCTCCTTGATTATTATCGCGTTCGCAAAAAACGTTCCGCCGCTGCCGGTATGGCTGTAATAATGGTTTCCCCTGACCACGTCATTCCCCCAGCCCATCGAGTATTCTTTGGCGCCATTGAAGATGAAATCGTAGGTGGATGCTTTCAGGTAATTGTCTCTTCCATTGACCCCATTAAGGCACAACTGCAGGTATTTCAGGAAATCCAGGACTGTCGCGTTCAGGTGGCCAGCCGGCGTGGCATAGTACAAGTAGTCTTCCCCCCAGCCCACGAACTTGTCGCCGTTCCAGGCTTCCAACGCAGTCCCCTCTCCCCAACCCTGCTCCTTTGGAATGAGATGCCCACAAGGCTGGAACTTGCCATCGCTCGTTGGCCAGCCGATCTGAAGATTGACGTCCAAATCCTTGTCCGTTTTTGCCAGCAATTGCGCGTAGCTCAGGCCGCTTGCCTTTTCTAGCATCAAGGATGCCAGCAGGTAGCCCAGAGTTGAATACTTGTAAAACTCACCCGGACCACACCTCTCGGGCTCGAGTGTCAAGGCATAGCTCGCGAATTTAGGCCCCGAAAACCTGTCCTGTTTATGAAGCGCGTTGTAGGGGTCGATTAGTTCCTGGGCGTGCCAATCGTTGAAGTGGTTGAGCATGGCTCGATGTGAAAGCAGATCTTTCAGATCGATGTCATAGTACTCTTTTCTGGCTGTGGCCTTCATCTCAGGATAAAGGTCAAAGAACTTCGTGTTCCAAGAGATGGTTCCCTCATCGACGAGTCTGCCCGCCATGAAAGCCAGCCAGCCCTTTCCAAGTGAGCCGATGTGAAACCGATCATGAATGCTCACAGAGTTCGTGGTGCCTATTTCCCTGGTGCCAACACATCCTGACACCAGGACGGCATCGCAGTTTGCCACACCAAAAGCTATCCCGGGTATCTGGAAGCGCGCCCTGATGGCCTCTACTTCATGAATGATTGTGGACTGGTCAGGAGTTTCAGAATGGCAGAGGCCGACCGCCCAGATAAACCCCAGTGCAAGAAGTATGTAGTTCATGGTCTCCAGAACGATGTCGGAAACAATCCGGCCGTCTATTTCAACCTAGAACACGGGACGCGTCGAAATGTTTCAGCCTTTGCCGAACCGTTATGCTGCTCCGGTCGCCGGCTGATCTTTCCGCACCATCGGTGGGCTCCAGTTCGCAAGTTGCGCATACCCAACGAGGCTCCTCCACTAATACGACCGCCTGCTCGGTTATTGCAAGAGCGAAGAAACCTTCGTCAGTTCACCAACCGCCGCCAGCGAGCACCGGCCTGACACCATCAGCACGGGAGCGGCCCGGCGGCACGCACGAAATCCCCGGAGCGCGACTCTGTGAGTCGCAGCAGGGTCGGAGTCTCCGAACGGATTGCATGTTTCCAGTAGCCTCATTGTACTCCCTTCGCCTCTGGCCTTCTGGTGTTGCTGCCCTCAAGGACGGGCGCGGCCCAGACGCCCCCGGAGCGCGACTCTGTGAGTCGCAGCAACGTGGCAGTTCCCGACGGGCTGCACGTTCTCAGTAGGCTGATCGGACTCCCATCGCCTCGGGCTTCGGGGGTTGCTGCCCAGAGGGGCGAGAGCGTCCCAGACGTCCCCGGAGCGCGACTCTGTGAGTCGCAGCAACGTGGCAGTTCCCGACGGGCTGCACGTTCTCAGTTGGCTGATCGGACTCCCATCGCCTCAGGCCTCCTGGTGTCCCTGCCCGCGAGGACGGGAGCGTCCCTGACGCCCCCGGAGCGCGACTCTATGAGTCGCAGCAACGTGGCTGTTCCCGCCGGGCTGCACGTTCTCAGTAGGCTGATCGGACTCCCATCGCCTCGGGCTTCGGGGGTTGCTGCCCAGAAGGGCGAGGGCGGCCCAGACGCCCCGGAGCGCGACTCTGTGAGTCGCAGCAACGCTGCAGCCGCAAGACGCCTTACTTCACTCCTCGCGCATCTCGACCACCCAAGCCGCTGCGAGTCACCGACTCACGCCCCGGCGTTAGCGGAGCGCGGCCATCCCTGGCCCAAGCAACGCAAGAACGGTCCGAACGCATCGTCCACCTCCCCAGCCATGGTACCATCGCCCCGGCGATTGTCCTGCACCTCCCGAACGCCCCAGCACCCGCAGTTCGACCTTGCGAGAACCGCCGCAAGCGCCCGGAACGCGGCGTTCACGCCGCTTCCGCACTGCGTGGCAACCGGCGCTGGAAAGCTCACCGCGCGTCGTTCCTTTCACGCTGAAGTGACCTAAAGGGCGCGCACCCTGCGAGCCCAAGCGCCCGGAGCGCGGCGTTTACGCCGCCTCAGCACTGCGTGGCGAGAGAGGTTGGAAGGCTCGCAGCCCCTCGGTCTGTTCACACTGAGCCAGCCTGAAGACCGTGCGCCAATAATTACATTCTTGGAATTCCGATTCTTGGAATGTAATTGACATTTCAACCAGATGCACTATTAAATAAGTAACTGTATCTGATTAGATCGTAAAGTCCGCAGCGCGGCAGCGCTGTGGACACCAAACAATCCTTGGAAGAATGAATCCTATATTTGTCAAACGGGCGTGCAGCTCAATTCCCGTCACTCTGCTGGTGATGACAGGGTGGCTGTATCTGGCGCCGGACGGCATTGCGGCCGCCTCCCTGGTCGTGCGGCCCATTCAGGACTTTCCGGCCTCCGGCCCCAAAGCATCTCATCCAAGTAGCGGCTTGGTTCTGGCCCCGGACGGCAACTTCTACGGCTCGGCGGGTGGCGGCGCAACCTCCTCCGGCACGATCTATCGCATCGAACTCCTTCCGCCCTGATTGAAAGACCCTGTCATGATGCTCGAAATCCTTACCGCGAATCGTCGTCCTCGCACCCTCGTCGGTGCCTTGCTTTGTCTCTCCCTCGCCCTTCTGCCGCAATCTGTGTTGGCAAGCACGCCGCCGGCTGCGACCCTGGAGTTTCTTCAGCCCACCAACCAGGCCGTCTTCTCCACGTTGGATGAAATCCCCATCATGCTCCGCGCGTCGGCGACGAACGACGCCTTCTTGTCGGGCGATGTCCTGGCCAACCAACGGTCCATTGCCACGGTCAGCTATTGCTGCTCACTTTGTCCCTGTTTCTTTCCGGAACCAGGACAGGAGACGATCCTGCAAATCCCTGTTCCGGCTGAGAACGGACATCCGCCGTCGAATCCTTGGCAAGGCTGGACCAATGTTATGCCTGGAGTTTACCAACTCACGGCTCGGTCCGTTGGGGAGAAGGGGACTGTGCTCGAAGCAAGCCCGGTGACCATTACGGTCCTTGACCTTCGTTTGAACATAGTCGTCCAACCCGATGGCTCGGTCACCCTGGTGATTCCCGAAGGGTCTTTGGTGCCGGCCGGCTATTATCTCGAGGCCAGCCCGGACCTGCTCGCTTGGACACGCCTGGGACCATTTGAACCGGGCAACCTCGCGGCGTTTTACCACGATGTTCCGCCAGACAACGCCCGAAAGATGAGGTTCTACCGCTCGGTCTACTCGCCGCCCCAAACACCCTGAACCGGGTGGGAACCGTCGACGACTTGGGCAGCCACGTTAGGGGTGAGGCGGTGAATTAGCTCAGTTGTGAGTCGACCTTCTCCCTTTGGCACGGTCAGGCTCCTGCATGCTTCGGGCGGTCCGAGCGCCCAGACGATTCGACTCAACCGCCTGCACAGACCCCCGCGTCACGTGTTCGGCGGGCGGTATCCAGGGGAATTGCTCGAGGGCAGGCTTGGTGAATTGAGGGTGTGTTCAAGCAGCCGATTTCGTCAGAATCGCCAGGCATGTCTGGCCGCATCCTTCGGTGCGGGAACTGGCGTTTGACTACATGGGATTACAATACGTCGTTACTTGCATACAACCAACGACGTATTGTAAATCCTCTCAGTCACGGCTCAGACCTTCGACCGGTTCGTTTGCGGGTTGACCTGCGCTCTTGGGCATGAGCGGGCTCCGGCAGGCTTCGGACAACATAGCGCCCGTAGAATTCTTCCAAAACCCAGTCACGGATGAACCACTGCGTGAACCGACGTGTGCTGCTTGGGTGCCGCTACCGCTGGGCGGCTCTAGCTGTAGCCGCGCACCATGACCGCAACGGATGTGTTTTCATTGCCGAGACGCTCGCGCTCCAAGCCGATGGGGGAGATTGCGGTACAGCCGCCGGGCGGGGCTCGCTGACTTTATCGGTCTCGCGATGCGCTCCAGCCGGGCGCCTCGGGTGGTCTTCGCCTCCGCTTCCTCTGCGTCAATCCTTGGGGCAACGCTCTAGCTTCAGTGCCGAGCTCCTCTTGTCCTTGACACATACGGGGGGTGCTGATACCCAGTCAAACATGGTGTTTCCAGCAGGAATTGGATGGTCCAATTCACGTTCGCGACTCTGGGGCCCTTGTTGCGCGCCACAGGGCGTCGGCAACGGAGCCTAACGGACGTTCCAACGCGTAAAGCTCAAGTGTCTCTTTTCAATCCATTGGCGGACAAGAGTGACGAGCGGCCGTGTTCGCACTGTGGCGCGGTGATGACCCCGAGGCTAGCGAAGGAGGGCAGGCGTTGGGAGTGTCCGTGTTGCCACAATGAGTTGCACGAGGTCGTGGGAGGTGATGACCCAGAAAGCGGTTGGCTGGTCTCTACCGAGACTGGCTCACGTGAGCTCATAACCGAAAAGCAACGGCAGTTCCTAGTCGACTTGGGCGAAATCGACCTCCCGCGATTCAAATCGGAAGCCTCGCAGCGTCTCGACAAAATACTGGGGCCGTTCAAGGCATGGATGGGCGAGTGTTTCATCAACGCGCAGGCGTTGCAGCGGCCCGAAGAAAGGCGCCTCCAAATTGACCTGAATGCGGGAGGGTGGCTAGAACGGCTTCCTAGAACCGTGTCGGCCTGGGATGAGCAACAACGGTTGAGCTTCCTGAGCATGGTCAAGGAAGTACTCGGAGCGGAGCTCTTCTTGGAACTCCGACCAAAGGGAATGACAAAGTACGGAGAGGCGTTGGGCTTTCCTGAGCGGCAACGGAAGGCGAAGGACATCAGCTTCGCTTGCGAGAGTTGTGGACAGACGTACGCCGCACCTGAGGAGTTGGCGGGCACCTCGCTAAACTGCCACAGCTGTGGAGTGGCGCTCAAGATTCCGAGACCGTCAAGGGGGTACTATGCTGCACCTACGCAGAGCGAATTAGATCAGGCGGAGCTTTACGGTGTCCCAGTCAGCGAGGGGACGCACCGGGGTGAATTGAAAATCGCGTTGGCAAGGGCACGAGAAGATCCGCACAGGAGACCCAGCGAGGACAAGTTGAAGGCAATGTATCAGAAACAGGCAGCCCGCCGCCAAGACGAAGAGGCTCAGCGCATCGCTGACCTTGAAAGACGCATTGCTGCCGCTGGCGCCAGTGGCGAACCCATAGGCGAGCTTCTCATTGAACACCGTAGGGCACTGGAGGGAAGAGAGCACAGGCTTGCCTTGGAACGACAGTTGGCTGAAGCCGCAGAAAAGGAACGTAGACGAGAAGCTAGAGAAGAGGCCCGACTTCGCCGGGAGTACATCGAGCCGGAGTTTGGCGCTCGCGGCGATTACGGGGAATGGTACCACAAGCCCACAAGGGAGCAATTCGATGCGATCTACGGGTGGCTTGATACTAACAGGCCTGGCTGGTCTGACCGGTCCGGCAGAGCAGAGGTTGCTTCAGCGATCGATCTCCTGTTCCCAGAACTCAGGCGCTGATCGCGGTGCGATCCTCGTCACCGCCTCCCCGGGCTCAGCTTCAATCCCCGCTGTGGCCTTACCGGCGTCGGTGGCGTTCTTCCAAAGCCCGTCCACTTCCCGCTTCGGTGAGACGACTCGGATTTTACAGCCGCAAAATCGTGCGATCGCCGCCGCCCCCTATTCTCCCGCGCGGAACTCCACCCATGGCTGGCTGGGCCGGCTCTTTAAGATGTCGTTCATCCAATCAAACTGAGGGTGGACCGATAAGAACTTGGGCGCATCGAACGCCTTCCCGCACGCTGAACCCCATCGCGCTGCGAAGCTCATCCGTTTGGCCAGCTTCGTGTCCACGACCTTTCCGTCGAACGTGCCGGCTGGGTAAAACGGCGCTCCTGGCCACGCTCCCCAATACTGATCGTCCAGCTCGTTATGCCCGCAGAGCGTGCGCCCTCCGGCCCTTTCCCGTCGGAAAAAGGAATCGAAGTGATCCGCCTCAAACCGCTTGGCCAAGCCCAGGTCAATCTTCCCCTGATATTGAGCCATGAGCTGTTTCCACCTCACGCGCCGGCCAATCGTCGAGAGACGGACGTCGTTCTCGTTGGCATCCGTTTCCATTCGCAGGATTTTGGGGTCCTCCGCGATATTCGACCCGGTAAAATAGCCGTCCCGCGACTTCTCCAGCCGGTCGTACTTCAACCCAAGTTCGAGGCGAGCGATTTCACGGGAATTCACGTCGCCAAGCAGCCAGGCATTGGCGTAGCCCCCGTTGTTGCCCTTCCGCATGATAGCGCACCATTCGTCGATTGAGTTCGCATCCTGCATGGCCCGACGCACCCTCACAAACTCCGGCACGCCTTTCTCCTCGTAACCATCGAAGTTGCCGATGGTGGTCTCTGAGCCCACCAGCCCCGCGTCGGTGACAAAGAAATCCGTCCCGCTATGGATCCATCCGGGCGCGGTCTGCATCAGGATTCGATGCCCTGTGGCGGGCTGAAGATCCATGACCACGTTGAAGAAGGCCTCGGGATAATCCACCATGCTATTGTGCCCGAGCACCACCCCCCCGTCTGCTGTGGCCCGGCCCGTGGCGATAAAGGAACTGCACGACTGCTTCACCGCCGGACCCGGCTGATCCTTTAGCTTCTTCAACTCCTTCGGCCACCAGTACCAGTTTAACTCGAACCACGCGTTGAAGACGATCATCTCCTGGCGAGAGCTTTCCACGCCGGCAGCCTTCAACCCCTGCACCAGGCCATCCAGTTCGGCCAGATCCTCGGAATCCACTTTCGGTTCCAGGAAAGGGATCGTGTTTGTCAGGAACCAACTCCAATCCATGGAAGAGCCGTACGTCCAGAGTCTTCGCGTGACCCGCAGGTTCTCGCCAATCTCCTTCGCCAGGAGATAACCGTGCTGAAAACCGCGTTCTCCTGGGCCTCCTTCGGTGTGGAGATAGATCCAGCCGGCGCGCCCGAAGGTCTTGGCGCGTCCGACCCAGGCGGTTTGTTCCGGGGTCAGCTCCTGGCTCCCGTGGGCTGGGCTGCCCATCATACCGATGAACAGCAATGCGAAATAGGCGAGATGGTTTCGGGCGAACACGCTGCCACCCTATCCGCAGATAATCCGGGACACTAGTCCCTTTTCGCCATCCTTCATCGCGCTCCGGCACCCTCCCGCATGCCCGACCTGCAATGGACGGATTTGTGGATGATCAGGAATACCGAAGGATTATCGCGGCACTCGACGATTTAGGGTCATTGACAAGATCATCTGCCGAGAACTTTCGGGCCATGAACGAACCAATTATTAACTCAACTGCCTGCGCTGAACTCATCGCCCTCTCATCGGCGTTGGAACGTCGCGCGTTCTACGGTTTCGACAGGATCTGCCGCAAGGTGTTGAGGAGGATCGTGGCCGCATACGGTTTGGCGATGAAATGCTCCACGCCCGCGTTAATGGCCTTGGCCACTCCGTCGGCCGAAGTCAGACCGCTGGTGCCGATGATTTTTACGCCAGGGTTAATGGATCGAAGGGCCACCATGGTGGCCGGTCCGTCCATCACGGGCATCGCCATGTCGGTCAAGACGACAGCGACGGTTGCGCGGTGCTGCGCATAGAGAGCCACCGCCTCCGCGCCGTTGACCGCCAGCAGCACGGAATAGCCGTATCGTTCGAGAGTCTTGGCCGTGATCGTCCGGATCGCCTCCTCGTCATCCACCACCAACACCAGTTCGCCATTGCCGCAGGGCAGTTTGATTTGTTCGGTGGCCCCCTGGTCGGCCGCCGGCACGGTGGAGTTGGCGGGCAGGTAGATCTTGAACCGCGTGCCCCGGCCCACCTGGCTTTGAAGATCAATGAATCCCCGGTGCGCTTTGACAATCGCCAGCGTCGTGGAGAGGCCCAACCCGGTGCCCTTGCCGATGTCCTTGGTGGTAAAGAAAGGTTCGAAAATCTTCTCGCGAACCGTCGGCGGTATGCCTGAGCCGGTATCTGTCACCGTGACCACCACGAAGGCTCCCGCGTGCGACTCCGGATTCATCGCCGCATAGGTCTCGTCCAAGACGACTTTCTCAACCCCGATGGTGAGCGATCCCCCTAACGGCATGGCATCCCGGGCGTTGACGCACAGGTTCATGAACACCTGGTGCAACTGGGTGGGATCCCCGTCCACCGTCCATAATTCGCGGGTGGACTGCAGGTGGAAGGTGATCGTTTTGGGGAAGGTGTCGCGGACGATGCTTTGAATTTCGCGCAGGATGTGGAGCAGGTTCACGATCACGCGCTGGCTTTCGACGCCGCGCGCAAAGGAGAGCACCTGCCGGACCAGGTCCGCGCCCCGGCGCGTGCTGGTCTGTAGCGTGGCTAGCAGGGTGAGCGCGTGCTCGGTTATGACCTCGTCCCTGAGCAGCTCAATGGACATGAGAATGGGGGCCAGCACGTTGTTCAGGTCGTGTGCGATTCCCCCGGCCAGGGTGCCGATGCTCTCCATGCGCTGGTTGCGGAGGAACTGCGCCTCGACCTTTTTCTTCTGAGTGATGTCGTTGTTGATGTCGAGGATCGACTTGGGCTGGCCATGCGCATCCCGAACGAGGGTCCAGCTCGCATCCACGGTGATCTCAAGATCGTCCTTGGTGCGCCTGATCAGCTCGCCCTGCCATTTCCCGGTGAGCATCAGTTTCGCGACGAGCTCTTGGTTTCTAACCGGATCGGACTGGAGCAGAGCGCAGGAGCCGCGGCCTAGCGCTTCCGCAGCGGTCCAACCAAAGGCTTTTTCCGCCCCATTGTTCCAATACACGATCCGATCGTCCAAATCCCGGACGAAGATCGCCTCATGGGCGACCTCTAGTAATGCCGCCTGTTCTTCGATCCGGGCCTGCGCCTGCTTGAATTCGTCGATATCGGTGCAAGTGCCAAACCACTTGAGGATGTTCCCGTTGGTGTCCCGGATCGGCACGCCTCGGGTCAACCACCAGCGGTAGGCACCATCGGCGCGCCGCAGACGGCATTCGAGGACGTAAACACCGCCGGTGGCCGTCGCCTTCTGCCAGGCCTCCATGGCCCGTTGTCGATCGTCTGGGTGGAACGGGGCCGTCCATCCCTCCCCGGTGCTCTCCTCGAGTGTAAGCCCGGTGTAATCCATCCACTGCTGGTTAAAATAGATATTGTCACCATCGGGTCGCGTGATCCAGACGATCTGGGGCATCGCCTCGGCCAACGTGCGGAACTCCAATTCGCTGGTGCGCAGAGCGTCCTCGGTCTCCTTTCGTCCGGTGATGTTGTCGAAGACGACAACGAAATGTTCTTTGTCGGCGCTGTAGATCGTAATGGCAATCCAAATGCCGAGAGCTTCCAGATAGGTCTCGCACTTCTCCGACTTCCCGGTCAAAGCCACCCGGGAGTAAATCTCGAATAATCCGCCGTTAGCCCCGCGAGTCCTGGGGATGACCTCGCTGGCTTTTTTCCCGACGACCTCCTTCAACCCGGTCAGCTTCTCAAAAGCGCGGTTGACTTCCAGATAGATAAAATCCACCAGCCGGTCCTGCTCCCACACCGTCTGGCAGTACGCATACCCTTCCACCATGTTCTCGAACAAGGAGTGATACCGCGATTCGCTCTTACGCAGCGCCGCCTCGGACCGCGTGCGCGCGGTGATGTCGTGGGCGCTGCCAATGATCTTCACCGCCTGGCCGGTTTGATCGTCGAAGTAAACCCTCGCCGTCTCGTGCACGACGCACTCCTCACCGTTGGCGCGGATGAGGCGGTGGACTAGGGAGTAGGGCTTGCGATCTTGAATCGCTTCGGCCACGGATTGACGGATCACCTCGTGCTCGTGGGGAGGAACCCGGCTAAAGAAGAACCGGCTGCTAATCTCAACCGCCCCGGGCTCGTAGCCGGCAATGCGAAACATTTCGTCAGACCAGCGCAGTGTGGCCCCCTCTACGCCGCCGGCGTGGAGATCCATTTCCCAGCTCCCAAAGTGGCCGATTTGCTGCGCCGCCGCCATGCTTACATGGCTCTCGGACAGGGCATTCTCGGTCTTTTTGCGTTGGCTGATGTCCAAGTGCATTACCACGGCGCCACGCGTGCGGGTGCCGGCCAGGCCAGTCACCGTCAGCAGAAACCACCGCTGTTCCACCGGCGAATGACAGGGATATTCCATCGAGAAGCTACGCGCGCCCCCCAAAACGGAACGAATTCCCGCGGCGGCCTGCTGCCCTTCGAACGAATCTAGTCCCAGAGTGTGGTCGCAAATCTCCAGATAGTTGAGGCCGACGCCAAAATTCGGGCAAGGGAGCAAATTGGCGCAGGCAAACTCTCGCCACGCGCCGTTCACGGTGACGATGAAACCCTCCGCGTCGAGCAGGGCGATATGGGCGGGTAGCGCGTTGAGGATGGCAGCCTGCTTCTCGGCTTCGCTCTCGCGCAGTTGCTCCTGGGCGCGCCGGAGGATATACGCCCGGCCGTGAGCATCCAACACCGTGTCCACCTCACCACCGGTCAGCGCTTCCAGCCGCTGTTCGGTCTCGTGCAGCGTTCTGATCAGCCCGGAAAGCTCGTCCTCCGCCTCAGCGAGAGGTGGCAGGGTTTTGGTACTCATGCCGGGAGCAGGTCGAGCCCCAGTGCCGCCACCACCTTTTCCGTGTCACTGAGCGTGCCAACGATCCGGCGCACGGGGGCGGGTGCCAGACGAATCGTGATCGGGGTCATGAAGATGTGGTCCGCAAGTGCCCGTTTGGGGTCCTTAAACACATCCACGATCTCAATCTGGTGACGCCCCGGCAGGTATTTTCGACAAAGCGCGGTGAGGTTGGCGACCGCCTGCTGCGAGTTCTCCGCGTTGTCCGCCGTATAGAGCAGAAACCGCTGCAGGGTGTGTGGGTTCATGGCGAAGCTTACTTCTGCCTGCGGTTCCCGGCGTCGGCTCCGCGCAGCTCGCGCATCCGGATGCGCCCGCGCGAGAGTTCGCCCTGACGGCTTTGGGTCGTGCGAACCAACAGCGATTTCTCGACCTTCTTGGCTATGAGTTCGGTTTGGAGCGACTTGGCGCGGACTTCAAGGACCGCCTCCTCGGCATCGAGACTGACCCGTTTGAGCTCGGCGGCAACCTTGGCCACCTCACCGGCCACCCGCTCGGCGCTTTCGCGTTCCCAGCGCATCGTGCCCATCAACACCTCGCCGCCGGCGGTATAAATGTCCGACAGCGTGACCCCGGAGTCGCTCAAGATCAGTTCGCGGACTTGATTGGAATGCGACATGCCTCGGGACTTGATTATGGAGATGCCACGGTTGCGCTCGCCAGCCTGCACGAGGTAGTTGAGATGAATCCAGGTGTCGGCGAGCGTGGAGATCTGCAGGGGCGTGCCGCCCTCGGTCTGGCCATTCATCTCATCGAGCAGGCTGGTGCAGACCAGCGTGACGCCGGCGGCCTTCGTCCAGTCGATCAAACGCTCTGCCACGCCATGGGCGGTCAGCTCATTGCCCGCCTTCGACAACGTGGACACCGGATCAATCACGAGACAGCGGGCGCGGTGCTCCTTGGCCAGTGCCTTGATGCGCACGAGCAACGTCTCGGCGCTGCCCGTGATGGTACGCGCTGAGATCATGCGCAATACCCCGCTTTTCACGAAGCGATCCAGCCGTATCCCCACCGAGGACAGGTTGCGGATCACCTCGCTGCCATCTGAGTCGAACCCCACGAACATCGTGCGCTCGCCGCGCTGGCAGGCCGCCTCAGCGAAGGCGCCGCTCAAAGTCGTCTTGGCGGTGCCGGGAACGCCGGTGATCAGCACGCTGGCCCCGCGGTAGTAGCCGCCCCCGAGCATGGTGTCCAGGCGCTTCACGCCGCTGGTCACTCGCTCGTTGGTCACCTTGGTGTCCACCCGGCCTAACATGCGCGAGATGGCCACATCGAACCCACTCCTGCCGATGACGAACGGCGACTCGTTCTCGTCAAAGCTCGAGCCGCGGAATTTTTGCACGCGCAGATTGCGTTGTGAAACGCCGAACTCGACGCGGTGGTTCAGGACCACGGCGCAGTCCACCATGAACTGCATGAAGCCGATCTGCGGAGAATTGCTGGAGGCCCCTTCCTCCATGCCGGTCTTCGCCGTGATCAGGCCCGTCAACTGGTTGGCCAGCAACCAATCGTGCAGCCGGTAGATTTCCCGGGTTTTCGATGCGGCGTCGGGGAGCAGGGCGACCACAATGTCCAGCGCATCGAACACAATGCGCGCCGCCCCCATCTCCTTGATCTGGGCCCCCAGTGCCGCCAACATCCCGCTCAGATCGAACGTGCCCGATTGGATCAGGTCGGGCGTCGGTTGGGCGTCGATGAAAGACAGGCTATTCTTCCGGCGCAGCTCGGCGATGTTCCAGCCGAAGGGCAGCGCATTGGCTGCCAGCCGTTCCGAAGTCTCCTCAAATGCGACAAAGATGCCGGGTTCTTTGTAATCCCGCGCCCCTTGCACCAGGAATTGCAGCGCGAAAATGGTCTTCCCCGAACCGGGCCCACCGGAGAGCAACGTAGTCCGACCGCGCGGCAGGCCGCCACCGGTGATTTCGTCGAAGCCCTCGATGCCGGTGCGCGCCTTCATTAAGTCGCGTTCAAACGTCTTTTTCATCTTCATAAATGCCGAGCAGCTGATTCGTCATCAACGCAAGGCTTGAGGTCGGAAGTTCCACCTACGGAAGCTGGGGAGCCCAAGTAGAGGCCCATTCTCTGGGCTCATTCTGATAGCCTAACCGCAAACCCTCTGGGGCGACAGTGGGGGATAAACCCAAGGCCGCGCCGGCCGAGAATTCTTTGAGGTCACTTTTTCGAGCCATCCTCGCGGGGGTGGTCAGCCGAGATTGATCTCCTCAAACGACCCGGGGGACGAAGACGATCACGATGCAGAGGGACTCAGCGTGGTTTCGCGGATCGAGCGGGCTACGCGCGCGTAGCTCCGGTCTGTCACCCATGATGGCGCTTACAAACCAACACTGGGCTATTGACTGGCGGAGGCGGGAGGGTAGCGGCGGGGAAACACAGCCCGGAAGGTGGTGCCCGTTTCCGCCGAACTCGCCAGTTCCAGGCTCGCATCCAACAGTTCGCACAGGCGCTTGACGATCGAGAGCCCGATGCCCTCACCGGGCTGTTGCCGGGCTTGGCGCGTGCCGGTGACGGCAGCGTCCGGCGGGGCTAAAACGTGTGAGGTCTCGCCCGTGCTGGCGGCGGACTTCACGTCTGACTCTCGCGCGCTGGCGGTGGCCTCCTGCAGGCCGGCGAGCATGGGTGAGCCCGGGCCGGCCACCAGGCCTGGGCCTGAGTCCTTCACCATTAGCCACCAGTTCTCCTTCTCCTCACCCCAGCTCACGGTGACGCCGCCACAGTGAGTGTATCGCAGTGCGTTCATCACCAGGTTTTGCAGCAACCGTCTCACTTTGCCGGGATCCCCTTCCACGGACAGGCTGGGCGGGCCGCTACATTCAAGGAACAACCCGCGGGTGCGGGCGAACGGCCGATTCACCTCGCGCAGTTCGCTGACCAACACGGCAGCATCAAACTCGGCGATTTCCCGGTGTTCCTGGCCCGCCTCCAGCCGGGCCAACTCCATCAGCTCACCGAGCATCGTGGTCACCGACTGCACCCCTTTGTCCAAGGTTGAGGCGAAGGCCGCCCGTTCGGACTCCACGATGCTGCTTCGGCCCAGCAAACTCGCTGCCATGCTGACCCCGACCACGTCATTATGCAAATCGTGGACGGCCTGGTGAATCAACTCAGCCCGGCGGCGCTCAATCTCATTGAGGTCAGCCAACGCCTCCGTTAGATCACCCAAGCGCCCCGCCGCTTCCGCCTGCTGCATGCGCTCGAATTGCACCGCGCTTTCGCTGATGGCCTCGTTGACCAGGCTGATCATGCGACGATTCACCTCCACCAGCGTCTCCCGGTCAAACGTCGGATGCAACCCAGCGAAGCAGTTGAGCTCGTCGAACAGGCAAAGCTGAAGGTGTCCCCATTCGCGCATCAGCTCTTGCAGCCGGTAACCCTGTTGCCAGCGATGAAGCCCGTGCTTCAACTCCTCGTTCTTCTTGTCAACGTCCGCCGCCCGGGCGGCCGCGCCACCGGGACGTGCACGGAGCTTGCGCTCGAACGCATCCAGCACCTCGGGAATATGGTCGTTGAACTGCCCGCGGGTGAGCGAGTGGGCGGTCGTCTGCGCGGGATCAGCGTTGGCTGCCTTCCGCCAAGCCAGCAAGATCGCCTTCCGTCGCGTGGACAGGAAATCGCTCAGGAGATCGAACTGCGCCTGCCTGGATTGGGCCATTGACCAGGATCATCCGTCATGCGCCACCGACTAGCAAGCGCGGTCTTGGTTATGGGTGTGACTGGCTTCGTTGTCCCTGAAAACCAATCGAACTCTGAAAGTACACCAAGCGTGGGTAACGACCGGTGACGTACATTGACAACTGGATTCAGCGAGCTTAAACATCGTGCATGGTGAAATTAACACGTTCAATGAATCGGGTTGGTTTCGGATTGGTTAGCTGCGCTTCATTGTTGCTTCCGCTGCAACTCCATGGCCAGGTGTTCGTACTGGACACACTGGAAAACCCCTCGGTCGGTTGGTTTGGGATTGCGGACCCCTCCACTAAGGGCGCGATGGACGTTGCGTATTCCTTTACGACAGGATCGCAACCGCTGACCCTGGACAGCGTCACGCTCAAGCTCGAAGTCGTTGGCGCCGGGAGCGGGGGAATCACCGTGACGATGTTCTCAGACGGTGGCGGGGCCCCAGGCTATGCGATGCAGACCCTGACGGGACCGAGCGACCCCTCACCGGGACACACTCTGCTTACGACCGTAGACGCCGTCTACGCGGGGAACATGCGGCTGGCGCCAAATACAACCTATTGGGTGGAGGCCCGCACCATGGACGGCCAAGACAGTGGCTATGGATGGCCCGTGTCGAACTCGCGTCAAAACGGTGGGTCCGGAACGTTGGGAATTATCCGTAATGGGTCAGCATCCGCCAACCCCTATTGGTGGGGAACGGACGCCAGCCAGACGTTATTGGTTCGAGTGGCGGCTACTGCGGTTCCTGAGCCGGTGTCCGCGGCCGCTGTGGCCGCCATTGGCCTGTTGGGATTCGCCGTTGTCCGCCACCGCCGGAAAGCCGGCGCGCCTCAGCCAGAGCGTCGGACGCAATGTCGTGCGTGTCACAATTCCACGGTCATTCAGCCCTGAACGGTTGATTGAGATCACGAAGGAATTGGACAAAGCACAGCGACGTAAACCGGGTCCTTTGTGGCTTTCTGTTGAGGTTTTTCCTGCCCTTCGCGATCTTCGTGGTAGTCCCTAACCCGCGCCCCCAAACTCCTCGCAGCCCGGAGGGCGTCCCAGAAAGCCCACCCTGACTTTTCCTTCAAAGGACCGAGTGTCAAACCCTTGGCGGAACATCCGGTGCCCCTTCTCTGCTGGTCGGTCCGCCGCCGGGCTCCGCTGGAAACCTCGTGTCCATATGCCTTGTACTCGTAGAGCTCCAAAAGTCGCGGATGCTTCCGGTCAGTTGGAGCAGGTTGCTAAAGTCCGAAGGCTTGACCAGAAAGGAATCGGCTCCAAGCTTGTATGCACGCGCCATGTCCTGAACTCGGCCGGACGACGTCAGAACAAGAACTCGGAGCTGCTTTAACTCACGTTGGTTCCTTACCCATTCGAGGACCGCAAAGCCATCCTTTCGCGGCATATCCAGGTCCAGCAGGAGGAGGTTGGGCACGGGGAATTCGGCGCGGTGCCCATACTTCCCCTCTCCCTTGAGGTAGGCGATTACTTCCTCCCCATCTCGAAGGACATAGAGGTCGTTGGGTATGCCAGACCGAGAAACAGCTCTGGAGATGAAGAAGGCATCTGCTTCCTCGTCTTCGGCCAAGAGGATCACCGCGTGTTCTGGCACAAGTCGCAAGAGTGGCGTTTAGGGAACATCAAGCAAATGGGGTGACAACCCTATTCACGTCGAGCCATGTCTAGCGACAGAGCGGAGCAGATGAACTCGCCGAACGAGATGCCGAAGACAACCTCGCGCGGCATTAACGCGGTACAGATCCACTGTCGGTTTGGAGGCGGCCTGCCCGCTCGGGCTTGCTTGTCCCGAGCCAGTCGCTTGGCTCTTTGTTCCGCTGAAACCCGCGTGATGATCGCAGGGCTCAGCGGTCGAAGTTACTAATGAGCCTCCAAAACATTTTGCTTCGCATTGGGGCTGTGGTCGACCGCCTGTCCGAGGCGCTAAGCTGGGTGGGAGCAGTGATCTCTCTGCCACTACTGCTCGCTACGACGGCCATGCTAATGGGGGCTTTGACGCGCGTATCAGCAGCGGAGCTCCGACAAACCGGAAATGGCCCAACCAACGCCCTGAAGGAGGTTCTCCTCCGCGAGGATGGGCAAGACCGACATCGGGTGATCAAATCCAATTCCCCTTCTTTTTGAGGCTTCGTTGCCTTCGTTTGCTTCTGTAAAGTGTTTTGGTCGTGGTTCCACCGCGCTAAATGGATGGGGTCGCCCCTCGCCATTGGACTTTTCTCAATCGCAAACGTGAAATTTCAAATCCGCTGCCCCTCAGGCTTTCCTTCTTCCGTGTGCTCCGTGAATTCCGTGGTTAACCCTTGCTTTCCTTTGTGCCCTTCTGTTGAGGTGTTTCCCGGCCCTCTCGCCCTCAGTGATAGTCCCTTACGCGTGAAATCCGCGGTCCGCTTTTTTCCGCCTCGCCCGCGTCGCGCCTGGGAGCGATGCCAGAATAACTAAATTACAAAAGAGATTGACATGTCGCCAACATCGCGCTATCTTGCCGACCATGAAGAGCGGCCAAGCTCAGGCGGCGAACCGCAACCCGGTCGCCACGAACATTGCCTTTCCGGCAAGCCCACGCATCCCCTCCATCGGCTGTCTTCTCCAACTCGGGCTCTCCATCCTTTGCCGATCTCAAATTTCGATTTCGACTTTCAAATCCAACTGCTTTCGCCTTTCTGCCGTAACTATCGTCAATATCGGCTCTTGCGCGCGCTCTTATCGGGTAACGACGCTCTCCGTGGATGCCTCTCAGCCTTTAGCCTTTACCCTTCAGCCTTTCCCCCGACCCCTTCCAAAACCTGAATTACCTTCTCCAAATCCTGAATTATCCGCTCGAAAACCTGAATTACCTTCTCCAAATGTTGAATTATCCGCTCCAAAGTCCGGTCTGGCCCGGCCAACGCTCTCCGCGCGTAACCGACTAAACCAAAATAAGATAGGCAAAGCCGGCCGCAGCCCCTTCACCCGACCTCCCTTGAGCGCCTGCCACGCCGGGTTGCCGCCCGTTGACCGCCGCTGTCCGAGGGATACTCGGGCTCCCGTTGAATGGTCTTGGCCAATAGGAGGCCGTGTGCTTAATTGCATCACACACCGCGTACTCCGGGCTTCCACCGTCGTGCCCGTGATGTTCCCGGTGTCCGCATGACGCGTCACACAACATGCTGGTCGCGGGGTCCTTCGACCCGAGGGTTTACTCTCATCGAGTTGTTGGTCGTCGTGGCTGTCATCGCCATTCTGGCGGGCCTGCTGCTCCCCGCGCTCGCCAAGGCCAAAGCCCAGGCGCTTCGCATTCGCTGCACCGGCAACCTGCGCCAACTGGCCGTCATCTGGACGCTTTACCAGGGAGACAACGCTGACCGCTTCGTCGTCAACGGCTCAGCCGATGACGGCGCAACCTGGGTCGCGGGTAGTTTCCGAAACACCCCCACCGACGCTACCAACACCGCCCTCATCGATGATCCCAAAAGATCGCTCTTTGCGCCTTACCTGACGGAAACGGAGATCTACAAATGCCCCGCCGACCGCGTGCCCGGCACGTCGGGCAGTCTCCTGAAAATCCGGACCCGGAGTTACGCCATGAACTGTTTTGTGGGCTGGCAAGGTTGGCCGTTCAAAAGCCAGCCTAACGCCACTCGCACCCAAGTGTATTCCCGGCCAAGCCAAATCGTGAATATCAGCCCCACGGATCTTCTTTTGTTCCTGGACGTGAACCCCAACAGCATCTGTCGTCCCGGGTTTGGCGTCTATATGTACCCAATCGCACCCACCCGCTTTCTCCACATTCCGGCCAGCTACCACACCGGCGGGGGCGTGAACACATTCGCGGACACCCACGCGGCCTACCACAAGTGGCGAGATCCCCGCACCATCCAGCCCAATCTCCACGATTACCATGTCCACAACGATCCCTCTCCCAACAACCAGGATTTGTTCTGGCTGCAGGATCACGCCTCCCGCAACAAGTAACCACCGAGCAGGCTGGACATCGCTTTCCTTTCCGGTTTCGATTTACCCATGAGATCGGTGTTTCTTGGCTGTTTGGCGTTGCTCGGGTGCCTTTCCTGCTTGGCGGGCCAGATTCGTGTGCTCGTCTGGGACGAGCAGCAGCCCGAGCAGCTTTCGGCCTACACCAACTACCTCGGAAACCAGATCGCCACCTACCTGCGCACCTTCCCCGAGTTTGATGTCCGTTCCGCGCGCTTGGCCGATCCCGAGCAAGGTCTGACCGTGCAAAACCTCGATTTTGCCCAGGTCCTCATCTGGTGGGGGCACGTCAAGAACCGGGAAGTGGATCACGCCAAAGCCGAGGATATCGTCAATCGTATCAAGGACGGCCGGCTGTCCTTCATCGCCCTGCACTCCGCCCATTGGTCGGAGCCCTTCGTGGTCGCCATGCGCGAGCGCACTAAGGAAGACGCCATCCAACTCCTTGCCCTCGGCGAACTCGCCACGGCCAAGTTCGAGTTCGTCATCCCGGAAAGATTTGCCGCCCCTAAAGCCGATGCGCCGCTTACCCCTGGATTTCTGCTCACTAACGCGGCCGACGGCTCCAAGCACGTGACCGTGACCTTCCCCAACTGCTGCTTTCCCGCCTTCCGAACCGACGGCGCGGTCAGTCATGTTTTCACGCGGCTGCCCCGGCATCCTATCGCCCGAGGCATCCCCGCTAAGTTCGATATCTCGCATACCGAAATGTATAACGAACCCTTCCACGTGCCCCGCCCGGACGCGGTCATCTTCGAAGAGCATTGGGACCGCGGCGAGTGGTTCCGCAGCGGTTGCCTGTGGAATCTCGGCAAAGGCAGGGTTTTCTATTTTCGCCCCGGCCACGAAACCTACGCCGTCTACCGCGAGGACTTTCCCTTGAAGATCATCTCCAACGCTGTCGAGTGGCTCGGGACGACGAGCCACTAGCGTCGCCTCGAGGCAACCCGCCGCCGGATCCGCGATCCGCCCCGTCTGCGAGCGTTGTGGATTATGTAAATGGGGATTGCTTTGGGGGGCAAAAAGCAAAAGATACTTCTGGCCCAGCCCTTTGCCGGGCGCCCAACACCGCGGGACGAGCGCGTTCCTTGCAATCGCTCCGGCCTGCTGCGAAACTTTGGGGTAGGCTTTTGCTTTATGAATCCTGAATTCCTGTTCTCTCCAGCTCGGACATCTCGTCCGGGTGCACGACGTTATCCGATTGCCACGGTCCTCCGGAGGCTCACAGCACCGCTGACTCTCACCCTCCTCGCGGCAGCCTGCGCCGTCGCATTTGCCGACGGCACCGCTCCGGTCACTACAAGCAATACCAATGCCCCGCTCCGCGACGGCTTGATCAACGCCTTTGGGGGTCTGTTGGAACCTCAGCAAACGGCGGTGACGCAAACTTCCAACACCACGGTCGAGCGGATCCGGTCGTTCGATTCCTTGTTCCGCAGTCAATCAGTCGCCACGAACGCGCTTGGCACCAATCTCCTGAGCCAATCGAACCTGTTGGGCGCCGTTACCTCGCCATGGAGCAACCACGTGACCACATTGCACGGCTTGACTAACGGGGCTAATGAACAGGGGTTGACCAAGCTGGCCGAGTTGCTCGCCGCGCATACCACCAACTCCAGCGGCCTCGGCACGCAAGCCTCATCGGCCACCAACATCGCGGCGAAACTGCGAGCCTGGTTAAGCCAGCAACAGGCCAGCGCAACCAGTTCCAGCAATGGGGTCGCTCGATCCGCCCTGACGAACCTCGCAAACCTTCTCGCCAAGCACGGCAGCGGCGGCAGCCTGCTCGCCACGAACTCGGTCGTGACCTCAAATCAGCTCCAGAAGTTGCGCGATTGGTTGGAGGCCCCGCACCAAGCCGGCGCCAGTTCCACCAACAACCCAGCCTCCGCCCTCAATGCCCTCGCCAGCCTGGCCAGCGCCAAAATGACCAACGTCACCGTTAACGCGAACGCGACCAACCTTCCAGCCGTTCAAGGGCTCTTGGGCGAACTGGGATCCGCGCTTCAATCCGCCGGAACCAACGCAGCCGGCGCGGCGCGAACTAATGCCCCGCTCAACCCGTTTGATTTCCTGCGCGGGCGCTAGACGATCTCGGCCGCCAAGCACTGATCGGGCGGCGGGGTGAGGCCCGATCAAGCCGCGCTCTGTACGGCGGCGGCTGTCGCGGGCGTCGTGCGTCGCAGGTGCAGAACGCTCCAGCCTTGGATTCGCTCGAAGTAGAGGTAAATGACCGGCGTGAGGTAGAGCGTAAGGCTTTGCGAAACCACCAGTCCACCGACCACCGCTAGACCGAGGGGGCGGCGAGCTTCCCCGCCCATGCCGTAGCCGAGAGCGATCGGGAGGGCTGCCATCAGGGCGGACATGGTGGTCATCATGATCGGACGGAACCGTAGCAAACAGCCCTGGAAAATCGCCTCGGCCGCAGTTTTGCCGCTGCGTTGAGCATCGATCGCGAAATCGATCATCATGATCGCATTCTTTTTCACAATGCCCACCAGCATGATCAGGCCCACAAACCCGTAGAGATTCAGATCGCTGTGGAAAAGCATCAGGGTAATCAGGGCGCCGAAGCCCGCCGACGGGAGGCCGGACAGAATGGTCAACGGATGGATGAAGCTTTCGTAGAGAACGCCAAGAATGATATAGATGACCAAGATCGACATCGCCAGGAGGAGCCCCATCCCCTTCATCGAGGCCTGGAATACTTGGGCTGAACCTTGGAAGCTGGCGTTGAGAGTCACCGGCATGTGCAGATCCGCGACGAGGTTCTGAACCTGGTCGACGGCCGTTCCAAGAGACATTCCGGGCCCCAGGTTGAAGGAGATCGTTACTGAAGGTAATTGCCCTAGGTGGGTAACCGTGAGCGGTCCGATGGTGCGAGTCAGCTTGGCCACCGCGCTTAGCGGGACCAGCCGGCCGCTGTTGGAACGGATGTAGAGAAGCGAGAGGGCGTTGGGATCGCGCTGAAATCGGGGTTCGACCTCCATGATGACCCAATACTCATTGATCGGCGTGTAGATGGTCGAAATCTGGCGCGAACCGTAGGCGGTATAGAGGGCATCCTCGATCTGGGCGGCGGTTACGCCCAAAGTTTGGGCCTTGTCCCGGTCGATCTCGACCCGCACCTGTGGGCTTTGGTTATACAGGTCGGAGGTCACATCCTGAATGCCACGAAGCGCCGCGATCTTGGCCTCCACAATCGGTGCCCAGTGATAGAGTTCTCCCTGATCGCCATCCTGCAACGTGTACTGGTACTGGCTCTTGCTGACCATGCCTCCAATGCGGATGAGCGGTGGATTTTGCAGGAACACTTTGATGCCCGGGATCGAGGCAAACTTCGGACGGAGCTCTTGGATCAGATCATCCGCGCTCTTTTGGCGCTGGGAACGCGGAATGAGCCGAATGAAGATGCGTCCGTTGTTCGCCGTCATGGATGGTCCCCCGGCCCCGATACCGGCGGTGTAGTTCATCAGGTTCGTGTTGCCGTCCACCACTGACATGGCCGCCAATTGGTGCTCCCGCATTGCCTCAAAGGAGCTGTCCTGGGCGCACTCGGTACTGGCAAAGATCTGCCCAGTGTCCTCGCTTGGGAACAAGCCCTTGGGGATCACCACGAACAGATACCCGGTTGCCACCAACAGAATCATGGAAAGAGCCAACGTGGCCGGTTGGTGCCGCAGAACAAACTTCAGGCTTCGTTCGTACGTGGCCCGAATGCCGATAAACACCTGCTCGCTCCGGTTGAACAGCCTCGAGTGCTGTGCTGCCGTGCGTGAGCGGATGAACCGACTGCACAGCATCGGTGTCAGGGTCAGGGACACGAAGCCTGACACCAGGACGGCAACGCCTATGGTCACCGCAAACTCGTGCAGCAACCGGCCGAGAATGCCGCTCATGAACAGTACCGGGATAAACACAGCCGCCAATGACAACGTCATGGAAATGATGGTGAATCCAATTTCGCGCGAGCCTTCCAGGGCCGCTGCCATGGCCGGCTTCCCGGCCTCCATGTGCCGCACGATGTTCTCCAGCATGACGATCGCGTCATCCACAACGAAGCCCACCGATAGGGTCAGGGCCATCAGTGAGAGATTGTCCAGGCTATAGCCCAACAAATACATGACCGCGAACGTACCGATGAGCGAGAAGGGGAGCGCTAGGCTGGGGATCACCGTGGCTGAAAGATTCCGAAGGAATAGGAAGATTACCATCACCACCAAGCCTATCGTCAGCTTGAGGGTGAACTCTACGTCCCCGACGGATTCCCGAATCGACGCCGATCGATCATAGAGAATGTCCAAATTGATCGAGGCGGGTAATTGAGCGCGGAATGCGGGGAGCAGTTTACGGATGTCATTGACCACTTGCACCGTATTGACCCCGGGCTGTCTCTGGATGAACAGCACGATCGACCGCTTCCCATTGAACCAGCCCGCGACTTTATCGTTCTGCACACTGTCGAGCACTCGGCCAAGCTCTTTGAGTCGCACCGGGCGCCCGTTGCGGTAGGCGACGATGATCGGTTCATAGTCGGCCGCTTTGAGCAATTGCCCGGTGGCCTGAACAGTGAAGGCCTGATGCCGCCCATAGAGCGTGCCGGTGGGCATGTTGACGTTCGCTCCAGCCACCGCGCTTTGCACCTCATCGATCCCAATGCCGCGTGCCGCTAGTGCGGATGGATCAACCTGGATGCGGACGGCGTATTGCTGGGACCCGGTGACCGAGACTTGCGCCACCCCGTCCACCATCGAGATCCGTTGCGCCAGCATCGTCTCCGCATATTCATCCACTACCGAAAGCGGCAACGTCGGGGAGGTCAATGCGAGATACAGGATCGGCTGATCGGCGGGGTTGACCTTGCTGTAAACCGGCGGCGTGGGCATGCCCGGCGGCAATTGACGCGCCGCCTTGGCGATAGCCGCCTGCACGTCCTGGGCGGCGGCGTCAATGTTGCGCTCTAAGGCGAACTGAATCGTAATCGAGCTCAGCCCCATCGCACTTACCGAGGTCATCGAGTCGACACCGGCGATGGTCGAGAATTGACGTTCCAAAGGCGTCGCTACGGACGCGGCCATGGTCTCCGGACTGGCGCCGGGCAGCGAGGCGCCGACCTGGATGGTCGGATAATCCACACTCGGCAGATCGCTCACTGGCAGATAGCGGTAGGCGATGAGTCCGAACAATAGAATCCCACCCATGAGCAGGGTGGTCATCACCGGACGCCTGATGCAAAGCTCGGGAAGGTTCATGATGCCGTTTGCTTCTCCTGCCCCGTGGTCTTTATCGGCGCTAAATCAGTTCTCACGTTGACCGTGGCACCCGGCACCAAACGGAGTTGGCCGTCAATGACTACGGTTTCACCGGCAGTCAAACCCCGATCAATCACGGTTTCCGTGCCGTGGCTTAGCCCGGGCACAACAGGCCGGACCTCCACGCTCTTATCCGCCTTCACTACGAAGACGAACGGCCCGTTCAGTCCGGTTTGGACGGCTTGCGACGGTACCACCAGTGCTCGCGGTTGAGTGTTGAGGGTCAGCGTGACTTGAACAAACTGTCCCGGCCATAGCGCGTTATCCTCGTTAGTGAACGTAGCCTTTAGCTGGATGGTTCCCGTTGTCGTGTCTACGTTGTTGTCCACAAAAGTGAGTTCGCCCCGCGGGACGGGCCCTTCCAGGCCGGCGTAGCTCGCTTCGACGTGCAGCGTGCCTTTGCTCATCTCCTGTTTGATGCTTGGTAAATGCCCCTCAGGCACTGCGAACGACACGTAAATGGGGTGGACTTGATTGATGGTCACTAATTGGTCGTCTTCCGCCTTCACCACGTTGCCCTCGTTGATGAGAAGGTTCCCGGTCCGTCCGCTGATAGGGGAGTGGATCGAAGTGAATTCCACGTTGAGCATGGCATTGCTCACCGTTGCGCGGCCGGCCAACACGGTGGACTTCATGGCCTGGAAGGTCGCTCGCACCCGGTCATAATCCTCCTTCGACACCAACGAGGCATCCAGCAGCGATTGACTGCGGTCGAATTCAATCCGGGCTTGCTCCAACTGGGCCTCGTCACGAGCCAAGGTCGCCTCCGCTTGGCGCAGCGACGCTCCTACCGGCCGCGGATCGATGGTGAACAGCAAGTCGCCTTGGTTGACCTCTTGACCTTCCCGAAAATGCACCTGCATGAGATGGCCGGTGATCCGGGACCGGATTGTTACCTTGGTGTAGGCCATCACATTGCCGATGGCGCGTATTTCGACCGGGATGGCCTTCTGCGTCGTTTCGGCCACCAGAACCGGGACAGCGGCCTTCTTCGACCGCTGGCCGGCACCCGCATCTACGGCGGTCTGTCGGTTACACCCGAGGAGCAGGACCGAGACGCAGCCGAGCGTAAGCGCGGCTCGAAAAAGACGCCGCCTTTCCGCGGGGCGAGCCGGTAAAGGGCCGACATGGTTTAAGTTCATGTTCTAATCTAGACTCAGGAATTGATCATATCTGATCCCATGATTTCGGTCTGCCTAAATCTGAATGCTTTTTGGGTCCCCCTTCGCCCGCTGGCGATCCAGCATTTCAGGGCGTGGGAGGATGGCCTCGCCTTTCGGGAACACTCGATCTAGGCTGACCCCAATCGATTTGGCCATGACTTACTTTTCCACTCTCTCAACGGTTCTTGGCGGTGCGTTTCGAACCGCTCGCCTCGCCGGTTCACTCCCAGCCGCCCAACCTCTTGTCTCCCGGTCCGTTGGCGCGACAGGCTCACAGGGAAAAAGCGTGGGCGGTTCATGGGCGGCGATCATATTGACGCTGGCGGCCTCCGCGGCCTTCAACGTCGCTGGGGCAGCGGTCTTGCATGAGCCAGAACCAAGTCGCCTCCCCCCCGCCTTGCAGGGCGCTAACCTTCGACACCTGTCCAATGGGGGCTACCTGCGCATCCTTACCTTGTCAACGAACGGCCAGGCGGAATCAGGCACTCCCCGTTCAGCAGCCTCCCTCGGAGCTGGCTCGGTGGCCCTGGATCCTAAAGTCGGCCCGAACGTGAGGCTTGGTGACGACCCCAGCGCTCTCCCGGCGAACCGGCGGGCCCAGGCCGAGCCTCACATCATCCGTAGCTTCAGCGATCCCGGTTTCTTGGTCGGGACATTCCAGGAAGGGCGCTTCGAGGATGGCGGCGCCGTGGATTGCGGCTACGCGGTCAGCACCGACGGGGGGACATCCTGGCAGCGGGGGCTGACCCCGAACTTAACGACGATCGCGGGTGGCACTTACAGTCGAGCATCCGATCCAGTGGCTGCTTTGGACCTCGACGGGAATATCTATCTCTGCAGCATCGCCCTTTCTGGAACTCCTCAGGCCCCGGCCTCGATCGGGGCTGCCGTGGTCAGCAAGTCTAGCGACCGCGGCCAGAGTTTTGGCCAACCTGCCCGCGTTTTTGGCACCGACGACCCCAGTTACTTCACGGACAAAGACTGGATCGTAGCGAACACCTTCGCCGGGACGCCAACCGCCAACCGACTGGTGGTTACCTTCACGTATTTCTCCCTGACCAACATCGGTGGTATCCAGAGGTCTATTAACCCGATCGTTTGCTCGCACAGTGACGATGGGGGAACCAACTGGTCGGCGATTACCTATGTCAGCCCATTCAATTGCCAAGGATCGCAGCCAAACTTTTTGCCCGATGGCAGTCTCGCCATCGTGTACTGGAACTTCGACGGTCCGTCTGGGAATCAGCTCGAGATGGCTCTTTCGGCCGATGGCGGAAACTCGTTCCAAACCCCCCGCGTGATCACAATCGTGCCGGTGCCCTACGCTGACCCGGTCGCTCGATCGGAGGGCTTCCTTCCCAGTGCGACCGCGGATCGGGAAGCAGGAGCGATATACGTCGCCTACCAGGCAACTCGTGGCGCATCGTCCGCCCCGATCCCAGCGATCATGTTCGCGCGGTCCAACGACAAAGGGTTAACTTGGACTACGCCCAGAGCGGTGAACGACACCCCACAGCGAATGGCTGCCTTCAACCCGGTAATCGCGGTGTCTCCTGAAGGCCAGCACGTTAGCATCGCCTTCTACGATAAGCGCAATGACGACGGTTCTGGACACTTCGTCGACCTCTATTTGGCGGAATCATTCGACAGCGGTGACACATGGGGGCCCAACCTGCGTCTAACCACCGTTTCGAGCGACCTAACCCTGGCGCCCTTGACCGACTCCGGATACATGTTTGGCGACTACCAAGGTTTGGTTCCAGCGCTCAATTTCCAAACGCCCGCCTTCGGGATCTTCATCGATAGCCGTACTGGTTCGCCTGACCCATTCGTGGTCAGCATTACCCGCACACAGGGCGCTACCTTCGGCGCCTGGCAAAAGCTTCGATTCACGCCGAGCGAACTCGCACTCCCCGACGTTAGCGGCGAAGCCGCCGACCCTGACCATGATGGCCGGCCGAACTTGATCGAATACGCTCTCGGCACTAACCCCAAAGCCTTCGACGCGGCACCGGCCCTGGTCGCCGCTACCTCGAACGGCACCAACCACACCGTTTCTGTTTGGTTCGACTCGCTGGCAGTGATGGATGATGTGCGTTTCAGTTGGCGTTCGACGGACCTTGCGAGCAACCCGGTTCAATGGCAAGCCATCTTGCCGGCTAATCAACAGATCCTTAACGCCCCCGATCCCACGCTCCAACGCCACCTGGCGCAGTTCTCCACCGCTCAAGACCAGCTGCAGTTTTTCGGTTTCGGCGCGTCCAGAACCAATGCCGTGCCGGCGCTTAACGGGCCATAGCTGCCGCCTTTATGCGCAGGGCTCAACGCATCCCGCGAGTCCGGTCCGGAATCGCCGCGGTAAGAAGCCTGTTCGCTTGGCTCGCCATTGTCTTCTCCGTAAGCCTTTGGGCGGCGCCGGAGCCAGTTCCTGTTGCACCGGTTGGTCCGTCCTTCCAGGTGGAAGCGGCTACGCGCGCCTACCTCGATCGTCTGCCCGCCGAGGAGCGAGCGCGAAGCAACGCCTACTTCGAGGGAGGCTACTGGTTGCAGCTTTGGGATTTCCTTTGTGGAATGGCGATCGCAGCCCTTTTGCTCGAAAGTCGCTGTGCTGCGAAATTGCGCATCGTGTCGGCGCGTATGACCCGTTTCAAGTCCATCCACGCGTTCGCTTATTGGGCGCAGTACAGTGTGCTCGCCGCCGCCCTCGGCTTTCCCCTGGCTCTCTACAGCGGTTATTTTCGCGAACACAAATACGGCTTAGCCACGCAGGCCTTCCCGGGCTGGTTCTGGGATTACGTTAAGGGGTTGCTGGTTACGGTAGTGCTCGGGGGCGTCTTGATCGTGATGCTGATGGGCTTGGTGCGGCGTTCGCCCCGATCTTGGCCCACTTGGGGCAGCGTTGTCGCTGTGCCCTTTCTGGCTTTTACGATCCTGATCGGGCCCGTGTTCATTGCGCCTTTGTTTAATCAGTACACTCGACTGAGCGATCCGAAGGTCCTGAACCCTATCTTGAGTATGGCGCGGGCCAACGGCATACCCGCAAGCGAAGTGTTCGAAGTGGATGCCTCCCGCCAGAGCACCCGGATTAGCGCCAACGTCAGCGGCCTATTTGGGACGGAGCGAATTACCCTCAACGATAACCTGCTTGCACGATGCAGCCTGCCCGAAATCAAAGCGGTCATGGGCCACGAGATGGGGCATTACGTACTCCATCACGGTTACGCGATAACGCTCTTCTTTGGCGTTCTTATCATGGTTGGAATGACGGTTTTGCGCTGGGTTCTCGATCGTCTGCTCCGGTGGCGCGGATCGCGTTGGGATATCACCGCCACGAGTGATCTTGCGGTGATTCCGCTGGCAGTGTTCCTGTTCTCGGCTGGCTCGTTCATCACCACGCCGCTGACCAACACCTTCATCCGAGTGCATGAAAGCGAGGCCGATATGTTCGGCCTCAACGCCAGCCAGGAGCCTGACGGCTTCGCCGAGGCTATCTTGAAACTCTCCGATTATCGCAAGTTGGAGCCCACGCCGTTTGAGGAATGGGTTTTCTATGATCACCCGAGCGGCCGGACTCGCATCCGCGCTGCGATGCGGTGGAAAGCCGAACACTTGGGAGCAAGTTTGTCGTCGATTGATCATGGACCAGCGGTTCGATGAGTGTAGGTTGTGTCGGGCATGAAATCTCTGGGACTGTTGGTGTGCTTGCTCGCCGGTTCTCTGGTTCTGGCGGCGCAGGAGCAAAGCTCCACTCTGGACGAGTTGATCGACAACGGCCGGCAGTGGTTGGAGGAGAACATCGATGAGTCGGTGCTGCACTCCCTTGGGGATGTGGATGAAGAGAAAGCACGCCGGCTGTTGGCCGACCTTCAGAAGCGGTTCCAGGGAGATTACGTCGTCGATCTCGGGACGCTTAAAATCTCCGCTACCGCACTGCTGACACTGCTGGAGGCCCATGAAGAGACCGTGCCCTATGCGGAATGGCTGAGGGCGCAGTTGGATTACCTGGACGTTGCCGACCAATTCCGCTTGATCATTCCGGCGCCTAAACCCGAGCCAGGGAAACCTCTCCGGCACGCTCCTAATCCCACGCCGGAACTGGAGCGCAAGATTTGGCGCAAACAGCTTGAGAAACGCCCAATGCCCAAGGGAATCGAGCCTTATGTGACTCGGCTGAAACCCATCTTCGGTGCCGCAGGGATGCCCACCGAGTTAGTGTGGCTCGCCGAGGTTGAGTCCGGATTCAGGCCTCGCGCCCGGAGTCCGGTTGGGGCGGTGGGTCTATTCCAGCTTATGCCGCCCACCGCCAGGTCCCTGGGTCTGTCAGTTGGCGCCGAGGATCAGCGTCTGGACCCCGATAAAAGCGGCGCGGCCGCGGCCCGCTACCTTCGCTACCTTTACGCGAAGTTTAAGGACTGGCCTCTGACTTTGGCTGCCTACAACCTGGGGGAGGGGCGCTTGCGCGCGCTGATGGAACGTCACCAGGCCAGAACCTTCGACCAGGTCAGCCCCTTTCTCCCGGCGGAAACCCAGATGTATGTGCCGCGGATTGAGGCCACGCTCCTCCGGCGCGAGGGCCTTAGCCTAGGCCAGCTTCCGGCCCCACAGGCTTGAGCCTGGTCATTTCCCAGATGGCATGGTGGCCGAGTTCGTCTCTGCGCCGAGCCCGTGCGACTCCAGGAACGCCTTCACCGCCGCCTTCCATTCCTCGGGGAACTTGACCACCGGCGAGTGGTGCCCGCTGCCCGAGAACTCACGGAATTCCTTGGGTCCACGGACTTCCTCGAAGACACGCCTTGCCTCCTCGACTCGAGCGCGGGCGTCCTCCTTGCCATGGAAGAACAGCACCGGGCAGGTTACGCCAGTGGCGTAATCCACCGGGTTATGCTGGAAGGCGTCGAAACCGAGTTGTTTTCCACCCCAAAAGAGCAGCAGCCAGGCGCTTGGGAAGGAAGGTACATGCATGGCCTCGAACCGGTGTTTCACGGTCGTTAACATTCGGTCAAACACCGCCTCGATGATGACCGCATCGGGCTGCACGCCGAGCCGGCCGACGGCCCTCAGCACCGCTGCGCCGCCCATGGAATGTCCGAAAAGTACGAGTTTGGTCGGAGGGAAATGAGCCTTCGCGTAACCAACGGTTGCCACGACGTCCTCTGCTTCATCATAACCGACGCTCGTGTAAGCTTCCGACGATCCGCCGGAGCCTCGAAAATCCACTAAAAGCGTTGAGTATCCCAGTTCTCGAAAGCCCTTGGCATTCTCGAGCAGAGTGGATTTCTCGCTGGCGTAACCATGGTAAAGGATCACCAAACCGCTGGCTCTGGGCACCGGCAGATACCAGGTCGCCAATTTGATTCCGTTAGGGCCGGGGACCAGGTTTTCTTCAAACGGAAGACCCTCCTGCGCCGGTGTGAGCGTTGATTTAGGCCGGGGGTTGTCAACGCCTAGAACGAGCACCTGGACCTTCTCTTTAAAGGACAACCCCTCGACTGGCCCGGTCCTCGCCCTGGCTGCCGAGAACCGCAGCATGGCCTTTGCGTGATTGTAGGCCAGGACGTTGGCCGCGATGGCTCCGATCAAGACAAACCCAATCCCCAGCAAGACCCAACGCTTGGTTTTCCTCATTCTGCTAGATCGGCCGACAGCGCCCTAACGAAGTGGGGGACCCTTCAACGGTTTGCCGTTGGTGTCCAGAATCTGGAAATGGTGTATCCCGTTGGGGAGATCATCGGAGTAAGTCCAGACCACTTGTTTTTGGGGGGTTACTTCGATCAACTTGGTGTGCTTGGCGCCGATGCCGTAGCTGGTGATGACGGTGTCGCCGTTGGGCAGACGTTGAGCCCCGCAGGCGTCGTGGATCAATTGATCGGGCAGGTCGTCGTTGCTGAGTTGCCAGACTGTCCGGCCCTCTTTGTCCACTTCGATTGAAACATTGCCGTAGGTGCAATTGATCAGCGTACGGCCGTTCTTAAGGCGGATCGCCGTAAAAGGCCAATTGGGCGTCTTCACCTCCCACACAATCTTCCCCGCAGGAGTGTACTCCCGCACCACCTTATCCAGCAGTTGCGGCACTAGATAATTGCCGTTGGCCAGCTTGCGAGCCATCCGGCTTTCCATGTGGTGATTGGTGGTCTGGCACTGGAGGGGGACTTCCACTACCACCTTTCCCTGCGGACTGATCTCCAGCAAGCGCGGATGATCCCCGGCCTCGGTCAACATGATGTTCCCCGAACTCAAGAGCTGGGCGGTATTGATCTCGGATTGGGTGCCTTTCCACTCGAAGAGCGTCCGGTTCTCGCGTGTCAAGTGAACCACTGCGCCGCCCGGGCAATCGGCGCCTGTTGAGAGCGTTAGCAGCAGGCTCCCGTCAGGGAGTACCCAGCCGTCCCGTGTCGCGTGGGGGTAAGTCCAGAGCACCCGGCCGTCGCCCGACAGAATCCGCGTCGCCGCGCCCGTGGCTAGAAACGAATGGGTGACCGGAGCGGCGGGCAATGCCAGCGGCGCCATTAACAAACAAAGGGCGCACAGGATCCGCACATTCGGAGAACGTTGTTGCCGGATGAACCAACCCGGGTGGGGGTCTGGCGCTGTGGATCTCGTCATGGATGTCGCGGTGCGAGGTTGTGTGACGAACTACGGCGGTGAGCCTACGAGGGCTTCGGCCAGAGTTTTCGAATCACGTGAAGCAGGGTGAGTCCGCTGACCACGAAGGTCGCCGCGAGGGCGCCGGCCATGCCCATGCGGCCGTAGAGCACGTTCCCGATCGTGAATAGAGACGACCAAATCGTGGCACACCCAGCTACCCAGCCAAGCAACGCCAGTGGGATGTTTTCGTGCGTGGCCAAGGCTTCATCCTCAGATACTCCTGCCGCCTTGCGGATCGTCGTCCAACCCGGACCGAATGGGCGGACCTTCTTGTAGAAAGCAATCAGGGTTTCGCGGTCGGTTTCCGGTCCGAGGAACGCGGTCGCCACCCAGCAAAGTGTAGTGATCGCCACGGTGATCACCAACGCTTTATCAGTTCCGTAATCAAACCCGTTCTTCTTGAGGACAAACAGGACCACGGAAATCGCGAAGGAACTGACCATGGCCACAACTTCGCACCACGCGTTTACGCGCCACCAGAACCAGCGCAGCAGGTAGAGCAGGCCTGTGCCCGCTCCTACTTGGAGCATCAGGTCGAAGCTGTCCTTAGCGGTGTCCAGGAGGAAGGTTAGGCCTGAAGCGCACAGGAATAAGCCAACGGTCACCAACCGCCCCACCAACACGTAGTGTTTCTCCGATGCGCCGCGGTTTACGAACCGCTGGTAGAAGTCATGGACCAGGTAGGACGCGCCCCAGTTGAGGTGGGTGAGGATGGTGGAGGAATTGGCCGCGATCAGGCCCCCAACCATAAGGCCGACAAAACCGACCGGCAGAAAGGTCAACATTGCGGGATAAGCGATATCGTGGCCCAGGAGCTTCGGGTTCAAGTTGGGGAACGCGCGCTGAATGTCCGACAATTGGGGGAAGACGAGCAGTGAGCACAACGCGACTAGAATCCAAGGCCACGGGCGCAGCACGTAATGGGCGATATTGTAGAACAGTACGGCGCCCAGCGAGTCGCGCTCGGACTTGGAAGCGAGCATACGTTGAGCGATGTAGCTCCCCCCACCCGGTTCGGCGCCAGGATACCAGACTGCCCACCATTGGACGGCCACGGGCATGAGGAAAACCGCCACGGCAATGTTCCAATTGTTCGAGAAGTCCGGCAACATATCCAGGTAGTTCAGGCCGCCGGGCCCGCGCAGAGTTGAGAGCTTTTCAATCAAGCCGTGCAATCCGCCCACCAGAGGATGCTTGAGGGCGAAGTAGGCCGCCGCGATCACCGCGGTCATCTTGATGAAGAACTGGATCATATCGATCACTAGCACACCCCAGAGCCCGGACTGGGCGGCGAAAACCACGTTGAGCACGCCGCACATCAGGAGGGTCTGCCACCGTTCAAATCCAAACAGGATCGCCGCGATCTTGCAGGCAGCCAGGCTCACTGATGCCATAATGAACGAGTTGAACAGCAGACCCAGATAGATGGAACGGAACCCGCGCACCACGCTGGCGGCCTTTCCGGAATAACGGATCTCGTAGAACTCCAAGTCAGTAAGCACGGCCGATCGCCGCCATAGCCGGGCGTAGAAAAATACGGTGGCGACACCCGTTAGCGTGAAGGCCCACCACACCCAGTTGCCCGCCACGCCGTTGCGACGGACGATATCCGTTACCAGGTTGGGCGTGTCGCTGCTGAAGGTGGTGGCCACCATGGAGAGGCCAGCCAGCCACCAGGGAACCGACCGACCGGAGGCAAAAAACTCGGTGGTGTTTTTCCCCGCCCGCCTGCCGAAGAACAGTGCCGGCACGAAGCAGATCAGGAGGGTTAGGACGACGATAACCCAATCGATGAACTGAAGATGCATTTGTGGCGCGTTGGTCTAGCCGATGAATTTGCGCTAGTGTGCCTTGGCCCGCCGGGGGGTGCAACTGGTTCCTCTCACGGGGCGGATTGCGGTGTTCGCATGCGCTGCAAGCAATGGGTCAGATATGGCAGAAGTTGCTTTTTGCGTGAAACCACATCGCGCAGTTCGTAGATGCCTCGCTCCAACTTCGGGTAGTCGATCCGGTCCACGAATCGTGGTTCCCCAACCACTAACAGCAACGAGCTCTGAGTGGAGACATCCGTGACCAGCAGTGCGGAGAAGAGAAAGCGAGATTTGCCCTGATATTCTTCCAAGGCGGCGCACACCTCCGCCTTCCGTTTCCAAAACTGCTCAAACCCCGTTTCTTCGATTTGCGCCACGCTAAAGGAGTGATTGCCTTCGCGGTACTCCTTGCAGTCGGTAGCGATCGCTTGGGCTGGCGGTCGTGAGGTCAGGAGCGAGCCGGAGGCAAACAGCTTTTCGGTGAACTCGCGCGCATTGATCGTGGCGATTTGCTCCAGGCGCCTCAACACCTCTTCATCCTGCTTGGTGGTGGTTGGGGATGTCAGATTGAGCGTGTCCGAGACCAAACCCGCGAGCAGCAAGCCCGCGATCTGCGGGGGCAAATCGATACCCTGCTGGAAGAAACACCCTGCTACGATGGTGCTGGTTGATCCCACCGGTTCGTTGCGGAACAGGATTGGGCTATGGGTGGTCATCGCGCCCAGTCGGTGATGGTCGATGATTTCGATAATCTCCACCTTCTCCGCCCCTTGCACCGCTTGGGATAATTCATTGTGGTCCACCAAAATGAGCTTCCTGTCCACCTTCTTGAGAAAATCGGACTTGGAAAGTATCCCCACCGCCCTGCCTTCTTGGTCCAGTACGGGAAAGGCCTGGAAACTCGAGGCGGCGGCCGTCTCTTCGGCCTCCTCCAGCGGGTCCTCGGGATGGAAGGCCTGGAAGCGTTCGTGCAAAACTTGGCGTACCGCGATGGAGGCTCGGCAGAGCATGGCTGTGGTCGCGGTGTCGTGCGGTGAACTAATCACAGCCACATCGGCTCGCTCGGCGGCGGAGAGGGTCTTGCTCTCCACTTTGAGCCCGCCGGTTACAATCAGGACCCGTACCCCCTCGCGGATGGCGATATTCTGAATGTCCCAACGATCCCCCACTACGACTGCAAGGCGTTCTCGTGGGCTTTCGTCCAGCCGCTGGGAAAACGATTCCAGCCCCATCGCTCCAATCATAAGAACCAAGTCCTCCTCCCGATCGGGTTCTTGGCCCACTACCAGCTCTCCTCCCAGGGTGCTCGCCAGGTTCTTAAGCGACGATAGGACGCGCCTTGAATCCACCAATCGGTGAGCGGCAGGAAAGAGGAATTTGCTCAGCTTGAAGAGCGAGAGCACGCCACGGCAGGTCCGGTCTGCTGCCAGTACCGGGAGTACCCGCACGTTTCGCTCATCCATGAGGCTCAAAGCCTCTGCCGCGGTCGCCTCCGGCGGCACGCTGATCACCTGCGTCTGCATGACGTCTCGGACCTTCGGGGAAACGTCGGCGACAAACCGTGGGGGCGGAACACCGAAGCTCCGCAACACGAAGTCTGTCCGCTCGTTAGTGTCTCCACAGCAGGCCGCCACCGCCCCAGCCATCCCTGTCCGCCGTTTGAACTCGGCATATCCAATCGCGGCGCAGATTGAATCGGTGTCGGGGTTTCGATGGCCGATGACCAGCACTTCGCTCATAGGGTCTGTTTGAGATGACGTGACGAGGTCCCACCCACAGCGCCTGCGGGCCTCTCCTTAGAGTTTTCGATGGTTCGCGTTGCCTAGGTCGATATCTCGGGGCGCTTCCTGAATCATCCGCTTCAAGTCTTCGACGAAGCGTTTGACGTCCCCTTCGGTCGTGTCCCAGGCACACATCAAACGGCACCCACCCCGACCGATGAATGTGTAGAATTTCCAGCCGGCCTTGCGCAGGGCCACAATCGCGTAAGGGGGCAGGTCGGCGAACACCGAGTTGGCCTGCGGCTGGAAAAGGATTTTGACTTCGGGGATCTGAACCAACCCTGCGTGGAGCAATTGTGCCATCGCGTTGGCGTGCCCCGCGTGCCGCAGCCAGGCTCCTCTCTCTAACATTCCTACCCATTGAGCCGAAAGAAACCGCATTTTCGAGGACAATTGGCCCGCCTGCTTGCAACGGTAGTCAAATTCCTCCGCCAGTTGGCGATTGAAGAAAACAACCGCATCACCGACTGCTCCACCGTTCTTAGTGCCCCCGAAACAGAGCACGTCCACCCCGGCCTCCCAGGTGATCTCCTTGGGTTTAACCCTGAGCGAAGCAACGGCATTGGCGAAACGCGCGCCATCCATATGTAATTGAAGCCCAAATTGCTTGGTCTTGGTCCAGACCGCCTTTAGTTCATCAACTGAATAGACGGTGCCGACCTCCGTGGCTTGGGTAACGCTGACCGCGCGCGGCTTGGGGAAGTGTATGTCGGAGCGCTTGCGAACCATCGCCTCGATCGCCGCCGGGTCAATCTTGCCGTTGGGTCCGGGCAGTTGCAGCACCTTCATCCCGTTCGAAAAAAACTCGGGCGCGCCGCACTCGTCCGTTTCCACATGAGCGATCTCGTGACAGAGGATGCTGTGATATGATTGCCCCAAAGACGCCAGCGAGAGGGAGTTTGCCGCGGTGCCGTTGAAGACGAAGAAAACTTCGCATTCCATCTCAAAAACCTCCCGGATGAGGTCGGCGGCACGGGCGGTCCAAGGATCCTCCCCGTAACCCACTGTATGGTCGCGGTTGGCGTTTTCTAAAGCTGCCCATGCTTCCGGGCAAATACCGGCATAGTTATCGCTGGCGAAGTGGCGCCGAGGTTCTTGGGAATCTGTCATACGAGGGCCATAAACTCGCCCCCCATTGTGAGTGCTGGAGGCCCTCGGCACAAGACGCAAGGTGATTCCCGGAATAGCACCGAGCACGGGTCGGACTGTGCTACTCCGTTCCCGCCAAGGCGGATTGGAAGGTGTCCCCGGGAGTCCCAAGCCTGGCGACTGTGGACGGGCGGGGTGCGCGTCGGTGGATTATGCAGCCGCCGTGGCGAAGGAAGGCGCCTTGCATGGCGGGAGCATCACGTGCGGTTTCATTTCCTCGAGCTCGGCCAAAGCTACCCGGAGTATTTCTGCAATCGCCGTTGGTTCCACACCCAACGTTTCGAGCAGGGCACTGGTTTCGCGGTGGCGGGTATATTGCCCCTTAAGCCCGTTCCCGACCGCGTAGGCGAGTGCGTCCGCCAGCTCGATGCAGCAACCCAGCGGGTGCTCGGCGCCGCTCAGGCTGGCGTGATGATGATACCAGATTCCGGTGACGACTTGGCTAGGCAAGCGCCAACGGCCGAGTATTTCGCCCGCGATGGTGGCATGGTTGCTGCCGAATTCCTCCTCTTCCTGGTCGACGCACGGCTTGTGCCGCTGCATGGCGCGTTCGAGGGTGCGGCTGTATTCCTTCGGCGCGGCCTTGATCAGCAGGACCTTGCCGATGTCGTGAAGGAGACCCGCGGTAAAGGCGGAGCGGGCGATCGCCGAGCGGTGCCGAGCCAGCTCTCTGGTCAGCAGCGCGGTCAAAAGGCAATGATTCCACAGTCCGCCCAGGTGGGTCTCTGCTTCGGGCGGCAGGGCATAGAGTTCGGTGGTGGCCAGGATCATGACCAGCTCGACCACCGGGTTGAACCCGATCCGCAGGAGGGCCTCCTCGGTGCTGGTCACGGGTTCGGTGCCTCGGAACATCGCGGAGTTGCACCAGCGCAGAATGCTAACCGTCAGGTTAGGATCGCACCGAATGATCTCGTGCACTTCTTCGACGTCCGCGTTGGCGTCGCAGAGCAGCGAGCTCAGGCGCACCAGGTGGTGAGGCGCAGGCGCTAGGCCCGCGACGTGATTGACTGATTCAAGGATTCGATGCATGGCCAGCCCAAATGAGACGTTGCCAGGAGGAACATCGGCAAATTGACTCCTCGCTTGAGCGCACGGGTTGTCGTTTTTTTCGGTTTTCGATGTTTGCCTCCCCTCGACGAATGAGCCGGCCGGGACTTACGCCCCGGCCGGCCTGAACGCAACGAAACGACGTGATTGCTTACGCTTTGTCGTCCGCTGGAATCCGCATGCAATAGAACGAGCGATACACGAACACCAAGGCCACCAGGAAGAAGACGATACCGATACCAACCTTGGTCGTCTGGCTCTTCATGGTCACGGCGATTTCCACCGCCAGCAAGCCGAAGAGGGTGGTGAACTTGATCACCGGGTTCAATGCGACTGACGAAGTATCTTTGAACGGGTCGCCGACTGTGTCCCCGACCACGGTTGCGGCGTGCAGTTCGGTTCCCTTCTGGCGGAGGTCAACTTCTACGATCTTCTTGGCGTTGTCCCAGGCTCCGCCCGCGTTGGCCATGAAGATAGCCTGAAATAGGCCGAAGAACGCAATGGCCACCAGGTAGCCGATGAAGAAGTAAGGGTTGAAGAACGACAGCGCCAAAGTCATACAGAAGATGACGATGAAGATGTTCCACATCCCCTTCTGGGCGTACACGGTGCAGATGCGGACGACCTCTTTGCTGTCCTTTTCCGATGCCGTGGTGGCGTCCAGCTTCATGTGTTCCTTGATGTAGACGACCGCGCGGTAAGCGCCGGTGACCACTGCCTGGGTCGATGCGCCGGTGAACCAATAGATGACTGAGCCGCCCATCAACAGCCCCAAGATCACTTCGGGCCGCACAAGGCTCAACGCGGAGATGATGCTGAAACTCGGGTCGGTCTGCTTGCCGATGTTATCCAGGAGGATGATGATGCCGAAGACCATCGTGGTGGCGCCCACCACTGCGGTGCCGATGAGCACGGGTTTGGCTGTGGCCTTGAAGGTGTTGCCTGCGCCGTCGCCCTTCTCGAGTTGATACTTGGCGTTTTCGAAATCTGGCTCGAAGCCAAACTGCTTCTTGATCTCCTCGCGGATGCCTTTGCGGGACTCGATCTGGCTCAGTTCATACACCGATTGTGCGTTGTCTGTAACCGGGCCATAGCTGTCGACCGCGATCGTGACCGGGCCCATTCCCAAGAAGCCGAAGGCGACCAAGCCGAAGGCGAAGATCGGGGCGGCGAACTTGAAGACCTCAGGCATCAGCCCAACAATGGGTGACCCCGAGAAGGTGGCCAGAAGGACGCTTAAGAACATGAGCAGCAGGATCACCAGGCCCATCCAGAACGCGGAGAAGTTGCCGGCCACGAAGCCCGAGAGGATGTTTAGCGAAGCCCCGCCATGTTTGGAGCAGTTGGTGACTTCACGGACATGCTTCGAGGTTGTGCTCGTGAAGATCTTGGTGAACTCGGGGATTAGCGCTCCGGCGATGGTGCCGCAGGAGATGATCGCCGAAAGCACCCACCAGAGGCTGGGGTTGATGCCGGTTTGCTTGGAGAGCAGGAAGTAACTGGCTATGAAGGTAATAGCGATGGAAACGCCGGAGGTGATCCAAACCAAATGCGTCAGCGGAGCTTCAAAATCAAAATCCTTCTTGGACCCGTACTTGGCGGTGCTCACCATCTCGTTTATGAAGTAGGAAACGAGCGAAGTGACGATCATCAGGGAGCGCATGACGAACAGCCAGATGATCAAGGTGGCACAGACTTCATGGTTGGACGCCAGCGCGAGCGCCAAGAAAGCGATAAGCGCGACGCCAGTTACGCCGTAAGTCTCAAACCCATCGGCTGTGGGGCCTACGCTGTCACCCGCATTATCCCCGGTGCAGTCGGCAATGACGCCCGGGTTCTTCGGGTCGTCCTCGGGCAATTTGAAGACGATCTTCATCAGGTCGGAGCCGATATCAGCGATCTTCGTGAAGATGCCTCCGCAGATGCGCAACACGCTGGCTCCCAAAGACTCACCAATGGCGAAACCGATAAAACAGGGTCCGGCTAGGTCGCCTAGGAAGGTCAAAATGCAGATCATGAAGAACAGTTCCACGCAGACCAGCAACAGACCCACACTCATGCCGGAGCGCAGGGGGATGCCCAGCGTCGCCAAGGGGTTGCCCTTGAGAGCGGAGAAGGCGGTCCTTGAGTTGGAGACCGTGTTGATGCGGATGCCGAACCAGGCGACGCCGTAGGACCCCAGGATGCCCAGCAGGGAGCAAGCCAGGATGATCATAACGTGGCCGAGCGAGTTCTGCTGAAGGACCATGAAGTAATAGAAAATACAAGCGGCGATCAACACCCAGAGGATGAGCAGGAATTTGCCTTGCTGGAACAGGTAGGTCTTACACGTTTCCCAGATGGTATGAGAAACGTTGCTCATGGACTCATGCACGGGCAACGCCTTCGTCTGCTTGTACTGGAACAAACCGAAGACGGCGCCCACCGCGCACATCAAGATGCCGAAGTACATCAGCGCGATACCGCTGATGTTGCCCAGGCCTTCGAATCTGACCTGAGTCAGGTCGGGTATTTTGATATCGGCTTCCCCGGCCATCGCCGAGGCAGCCCCAAGTGTGCCGAGGGCGCCCAGAAGACAAAGCGCCGTCGGGTTAATATTTCGTCGCGTCATAATTTCCAGTTACAATTTCAAACATTCAATCAACTTGCAATCACGATGAGCAGCCTAGACAAGGCCGATCAACTACCCTCGCAACTATTGGAATTTCTGCATCAAGTCAAGAGCTTTCGTGAATCGGACTTATTCACAAAAGCGCCAATGAATCGGACCAAGCGGGGACGCGCACTTTGCGGATGGGTCCGGTGGCTGAACATAAGTCGATACAATACAAACGGTTGTGGTGATAATCTTGACTCATCGTAATCCCCTCAGTTTGCGTGCCAACTTCCCGGGGGCAGCGCGAGATTATTTTGGGAAAAAAAGGATGCCGGTAGCAAACTCGCGGGCGGCTGCCGCATTCCCACGCGCCCGCCCGGGATCAAGGCGACACCGACCGCCCGCAGCGCTCCTGCCTGCCTACTGAACCCACTCGATCTGGATGTGACGGGGATCCGCGACTCCGATCTCTACCAGCGATGCGTTCTGGTAGAGATCAAGGTTGTTCTTCACCTTTGGCACCTTGGCCAATTCGCGCTGGTGGTCGAGTTCCTGAATGGAAAGCACGTCCAAGGCAACCGGGTCGGTGCTGAACCTCAGTTGGTTGAGCACTGAGGAGTAATGCAGGAAGCTTTTCTCCTCACCCTCGTACTGACCCACCAGTGCATCGACAATGTTCAGCACTACCCGGTCGCCCACCAAGGGTAGAGCGTAGATTTCAGGCACCGCCCGGGCCAGGCGGTCGGCGTCGCTCGTGAAGCGCAGGGTGTTGTCCACACTGGCCATCGCCAGGCTATACAGGTTGCCGGACACCGCGGCCAGGTTGTGGTTCAGAAGGGGGGTGATATTGATGATTTTGGTGACTTCCTTTGTGAGCAACTTGCTGAGGTAGGATCGCCGCCCGATGGCGTCCCCTTTGAGCCCGAATTCCAGATCGCCCCAGACCAGCTGGCCCAGGAGCGGCATATCGTAGAAGTGATTGGTGTCATAGCCTGCGGCTAAGCTGCTCTCCACGCGCACTCCGTAACGCTCCTGAAACTCGAAGAAGCCGGCGTTTTTTAGGTACCCGCGCTCCTTGTCCCAGATAATGATCTGTTGTGCCGGCAGTCCAGCCGCCAGCAGGCTCTGAACCACTGCTTCAACCACCGCCGGCCGAGTGCCGCTGGTGCGTCCCGGCACGCTGAACACTTTGATCCCCACCACGTCCTGGGTGGAAATGAGTCTTTGCCAGGCGGCAATAGGGGTTGTGGTACGGAGCAGGTTGGTCAATCCTCTATCCACCATCGGGCGGACAATCTCCAACCGCGGAGCGAACTCGACTGTGGCGCCCGGGTCCTGGACGATCACCACTCGGGCGCGGACAGGCGCCTCGGTGGCGCTGGCCAGGTTTTTGGGCGCGTCCGCCCCCCGCGCAACCAGCGCGTAAAACAGAATCCAGAGAGCGATAGCTCGAGTGCTCACACCTAAATACTTGCGTCGCTTGACGCGTCGAGCGGCGAATGCTACCACCGTGCATCATGCTGACCACTAAAAAGTGGGGTGAAGCGTCACCATCTCTCTCGTCCCGGAACACGGGCGAGCGGGAGGGGCACCCTATTCCCCCACGCCCAGGGCCCCGAGCCTTGGCGGTCGCGTCTGCCTTGCTGGCCTGCGTGATCCTGTGCGGATGCTCACCGGCCGGGCCTGCGGCTTTGCGCGAAGGTCAGAAGTTGCTGCAGGATAACCAGGCAGCCGACGCTGTTCCTTGGTTCAAGGAAGCGGTCATACTTCTGGCTACCAACGCCCCGGCTTGTGCCCAGGCGTGGAATCATCTCGGGTTGGCTTACCATTACTCCGGCCGCCCTGAGCTGGCGGACAAGGCTTACCAACAAGCCTTGGCCAAGGACTTCAACCTCTTTGCCGCCCGCTACAACCGAGGCTGCCTCCTGCTCGAGCTCGGCAACGCCGCGGGCGCAGTAAACGAGTTTACTACCTACACTTCCCACCAGCCCAGCCAGCCTGACGGATGGCTCAAGCTGGGCACCGCCCAGTTGCGTCTGCGCCAATTCGAGCCGGCGGACCGTTCTCTCCAGCAGGCCCTCAAGCTTAACCTCCCACCCGACGACGCTGTCCAGGCACTGAATGCGTTGGGCATTAGCCAAGCCTTGCGCCACCATCCGAGGGAGGCTTTCCAATACTTCCACGCAGCCTTAAAACAGCAGACCAATTACGCTCCAGCCTTGCTTAACGAGGCCATTTTGGCGCAGCAGTATGTTAACGATAAACCCTTTGCCCTGCAACGTTTTCGATCCTACCTTGCAGTGACCACCAACGGGCCCACAGTGGCCCTTGTGGAGGGCTTCGTTCGACAACTGGAAATCGAACTCCGCCCACCCCCGACCAACCGCTTTGCCGCGCTTCCTCCCGCGACCAACACAGCCCAGCGCGCTGATGCCAAAGTGGCCTTAAATCCCTCCCTCACGACCGGACGCACCAATGCCGCACCTCCATCGATTCCCTCCGGACCTGCGCCGACCAACACCCTCTCGACGGGACTGCCCGCTCGAATTGGCGCATCCCGGACCAACGCCGTGCTGGCGGCCACAGTCTCAACCACTAATCCAGCATCTGCACCGAACTTGGTCGCCTCTACGGCCGCGCCACCGTCCTTGCCTAGGCCTCCAACTCTGGATACTACCCGGCCACCGCCTGTTGTGGGACAGACCAACCTCTCCCCCGTGATTGCGGTCGTCAGTCCTAAGAGCCCTCCCACCTCCAAGGCAATTGCCGCTCCACCACCCGAGGTGGTTACCCTCCCGCCCGAACCTGATATTCAGCCCGCCAAGGAATTGGCCGCCCCCGCTCCACCTGACCGAGCGGTGGTTAGCAACCGCACCGTTGAGCCGACCACTGACGCCGACCAAACACGCGAGAAACCAAACACTTACGCGCCCTTGCGACCGCTGCCTAACCCCAAGCCACCGAAGAAATCCCTGGTCCAGAAACTCAACCCGCTGAACTGGTTTGCCTCCGCCAAGAAGACGCCTGAGCCCGGCTCAAGCCCGGAAACGACAGACGAGGAACCGCCCGAGCGCCAATCTTCGAACGATGCCGAAATTCCTAAACCGCCTCCTCCGCCTCCCGTGGTGACACCAGTGCCGGCGGCCCCGCCTCCGCCTCGCTACATCTATCGCAATCCAAGCAAGCCTGCTGCTGGCGACCGGGCCAGCGCCAATCTTTCCTTTAGCCAAGCCGCGCGGGCCCAAACGGGCGGTCATGCTTCGGAAGCGATCGCGGATTACAGGAAAGCGGTAGAAGCCGACCCCAGCTTCTTTGAAGCTTGGTACAACCTGGGTTTGGCGGCCTACCAGTCGGCTGATTGGCCTCAGTCACTTGCCGCTTACGAGCAAGCGCTCGCCATCAATCCGGCCGATCTCCAGGCGCGCTTCAACTTCGCTTTGGCGCTTCAGAAGGCCAACTATCCCCTCGATGCCGCAGCCGAGTTGGAATCGATTCTCGCCAGCCACCCGGACGACGTGTCCGCCCACTTTACGTTGGGTAACCTCTTTGCCCAGTCGCTTCATCTCCCGCGGAAAGCGCATGACCACTATGTAAGGGTCCTGCAACTGGAGCCGCGTCACCCGCAAGCCGCCGCCATCCGGTACTGGCTGGCGGCTCACCCGTAGACGGGGGGCTCTGCCGATACCGCTTCGCAGAGAAGCACGCGATTATGGGGCTCAATTCCGCGGTCTTTGCTGCCCACGATCCTTCTCTTGTGTTTTCTCGGTTTGGCCGTTGGCGCCAACCTCCAGATTCAGCGCCACCAGCGAAACGTTGATGTCGCGAATGAAGACGATCAGCGAACCAATCAGCGACGTCATGCATGCGATGAACAGGAGAACGATCAAATGCGCCGCCTCCAATCGCAGAAGCGCACTCAGGAAGAGGGTGATGATCAGCAACGAAGCAAGCAGGACGCTGAGCGAGCTCAGGATGATTGCCAGTCGCACGAGACGCGCCCGGCGAGCAAGAATGTTCAATTGGGAAGAAAGTCGCGCCTGTTGCCCCAAGGGTGCGTTCCGGAGCGCATCGGCCAGTTGACGCGACCGATCAATCACCCGGCCCAGACGATTCGTCATCGAGAGGAGCAAAAGACCCACCCCGGAAATCAGGATGACCGGGCCGATGGCCATCTGGAGGATCGGAACGAGCTCGTTAATGCGCATGGCTTTCGGCGGTACGCTGCTGTTTGGTTGGGCGGATCAACTCGGAGCTCATGCTCTATTCATGATTGGAACGGGAGGGAATCGGCTTGAGCTCGCTTCCGGATTGTTGAAAACCCCACCCATCTCACGACCAGCCCTTCTATCTCTTTTCTGGCATGAAAGTAAGGCATACCGGGCGCCCCACGGTCACGGGTTGCCCGGCCTGGGCGAGGTGCCCGGTACTAGGATCAACTCGAAAAACGACCACCGAATCGGAATCCTGGTTTGCCGCCAAAAGGAAATTGCCAGTGGGATCAAGCGCGATGTTCCGCGGGGTTTTTCCCTGCGTCGATACGTATTGGACCGAGGTTAGTTTCCCGGTCTTGGCATCTCGGCTGAAGACCGCAACGTTGTTGTCACCTCGGTTCGAGCCATAAACAAATTTCCCTGACGGATGAAGAAGGACCTCGGCAGTGGAGTTCTCGGTCACCGCATCGGTCGGGCGCGTCGAGATGCTCTGCACCTCACGCATTGCCCCGGAAGACGGGTCGCAGGCGAAGACCGTGATGCTTGAACTCAACTCATTGATCACGTACGCAAACTTCCCGGTGGCGTCGAAGACCAGGTGGCGGGGTCCAGAGCCCGGCTTAAGGCGTCCCGCAGCTGGCACATTCGGAGTGAGCAGGCCTTTGGAGGCGTCGAGCCGATAAATTAGCACCTCATCGAGGCCGAGATCGGCCACATAGGCGAGACGACCGGTTCGGTCCAGTGCCACACAATGTGCGTGGGGACCTTCCTGTCTGCGGGGATTGATGCTCGTGCCTCGGTGCTGAATAAAGGCGCTCGGGTCGCCCACCCGGCCATCGTTTAGGATCGGCACCACTTCCACACTCCCGCCGCCATAATTGGCCACCACCGCGCACTTGCCCCCCGGGTCCACAACCACATGGCAAGGTCCGTTGCCCCCCGAGGAAACCTGGTTAAGCAGGGTGAGCTTTCCTGTTCGGGAATCGACGGAGAACGCGCTCACTGCTCCGCTCGAGGTGCCGGCGAAGTTGCCGATCTCATTGACCGCATAGAGGAATCGTCCCTGCGGTCCGAGTGCGAGGAAGCTCGGACTCTGGATGGCTGCCGCCAGTTCCGGCTCCCCGAGCGCCCCCGTTGATGCGTCGAAACGGCAGACATAGATGCCTTGGCTCTTGCCGCCCGTATAGGTCCCTATGTGGACCAGGAAATTGCGTTCACCTTGCGCGTCTTTCGGCGTTCCGGCATGTGCCGCGGTCATGCTGAGTGTCGAAGTGAAGGTCATGAGGAACAAAACCAGGCAACCTAATGCGCGCCGGATGAGCATGCCGGAATTAGAATCCCAGCCTGCCCCAGGTAGCAAGAGAAAGCATCTGCCTAAACGGGGGTGGACACTCTAAACGGGCCTCCGTAGAATCCCGGGACCCGAGCAGCAAACTGCTCGGTGCCGCGGTTTGCCGTTATGAATTCTGCCTTGTTGTCCTCGTCGTCCGCCCTGATCCCGGTAGCGTTCCTGGTTGCTTTGCTGAGTGTTGGCTCATTCACCAGGCCGCAGGCACAACAGGTCGCCAACAGCTCCGGCGACATTGAAGAACTCTCGAGCAAGAATAGCCCTTCGGCGATACATGGCGCAACCCGTCTGGCAAACCCACCGGTGATCAAGCCCAAGACCGAAGCCAACAAGCCAGAGCCACCCAGGCCTGACGAGGACAAACCCTTCGACGAGGTGGTCAAAGGCATGGAGGTCATCAAAGGCCTATTTACCTTTTACCGGAAGGCAGAGGACAACCGGGTGCTGATGGAGATCCTTCCGGAGCAAATGGATCGAAACTTCCTGTTTTCCATCAGCATTGATCAGTCTGTGGGAGAACGCGGGCTCTATTCCTCGCAGATGGGGAGCACCTTCCCCTTCTTCTTCCATCCGGTGGGCAAGAATCTCCAATGGGTGATCAAGAACACCACCTTTTGGGCCACAACGAACACGCCAGCATCGCGAGCTACTGCGCGGTCGTTCCCAAACTCAATCTTGGGCGTGGCGCGTGTGAAGTCCAAGCCACACCCGCAGCGCAAGAGCCACTTGGTCGAAGTGAGTGACTTGTTCTTGGGCGATCTGCCCGGTCTGGCCAATGCCCTGAGCGACGCCTATCGTCCCACCGCGTACCGATTTGACCGCGGCACCACCTATCTAGGCGCCGTGAAATCGTTTCCTGAGAACAGTTTGCTGGAGGTTAATCTGCATTATGTTACCGACAGCCCGAAAGTGGTTTCCTTGACCATCCCGGACGAGCGCAGCGTGCCGATCGTGGTCAAATACGATTTCTCGAGCCTTCCGGAAACCGGCTATCGCTCACGAGTTGCTGACGACCGGGTGGGTCACTTTGTGACCGTGACGGAGGATTTCAGTTCGGACCGTCCAACCTCCCCCTATGTCCGCTGGATCAACCGATGGCAGTTGGAGAAAGCCGACCCGAGCGCGGCGCTTTCCCCTCCCAAACAACCGATCGTTTTCTGGTTGGAGAACACGATTCCTGTGGAATACCGCGACTGGTTTACGGAGGGGGCTTTGCTGTGGAACAAGGCCTTCGAGCGGATCGGGTTTAAAGACGCCGTCCAGGTGCGGCAGCAACCGGATAACGCGGATTGGGATCCCGCCGATACGCGTTACAACACCATTCGATGGTTCGCTGGCGCAGACTTAAGCATGGCCTTTGGCCCCTCTCGAGCTAACCCCTTCACCGGCCAGATCTACGACGCTGATGTCTGTTTTAGCGAGGGAATCATCCGTTCCGTCAGGCGCGCGGGCGAGGACTTCGTTGGACCCATCGTTTCACCTTCCCAGCCTGCGCTACGGCCGCATCCAGCCATGCTCGCCTCCAGCCAAATCGCCGCCTGCGGATATGCTGCTGAGCTGGCCCAACAGGCTGCGTTTGGGGTGAATGTTCTCGAGGCCAGGGGCATTCTAAGCCCAGAGCTTCAGGAGAAACTCATGCATCAGTTCGTGGTTGAGACGGTTGCCCACGAGGTCGGTCACACTTTAGGGCTCCGCCACAATTTCCGGGCCAGCGCCGTCCTTCCGGTGACCGAGTTGAACAACGTTCAGAAGACTTCCGAGACTGGCCAATCCGGCTCGGTGATGGATTACAATCCGATAGTCATTGCTGCCAAGGGCGAGACTCAAGGTGACTTCGTCCCCACCACTCTCGGCCCGTACGATTATTGGGCCATCGAATATGCTTACAAACCGATTGAGGGCGACGAGAGCCCCGAGCTAGCCCGCATCGCATCCCGGGCCGCCGATCCGGTGCTGGGCTACTCGACCGACGAGGACGCGTTGGGCACGTACTCCCCGCAGGCAATCGATCCGTTGGTCAATCAGTTTGACCAATCCTCCGATCCACTGGCGTTCTTCGCGCAACGTGTCGCGATTGTGCACGAGTTTTGGCAGACGATGGAGTCGAAGCTGGGCAAGCAAGGCGAAGGCTACCAGGTCTTGCGCCGCGCGGTGGGCCGCGGCTGGGGCGAGTACCAGCGCGCCGTGCTGATCGTGGCCAAATATGTGGGCGGAGTTTATCATCACCGCGACCACCAAGGTGATCCGGGCGGGCGCGTTCCGTACCTTCCCGTAAGCTCGGAGAAGCAAAAGCAGGCGTTGGCGTTTCTTCGCGACGAGGTATTTACTGACGCGGCTCTCCAATTGCCTCCGGGCATGCAGAACAAGCTGGCCGCGGAGAGGATGCCGACCATCGCCGGCATCGAGGACAATTGGGGACGATTGGATTATCCCTGGCACGAGACTGTTCTGGGCCTGCAGCGGCAGGTTCTGGATCGATTGTTCAATGCCTTTACGCTGGCTCGCATCCAGGACAATGAGCTTCGCTACGGCCCCGGAGAACCGATCTTCCGCCTGGCTGACCTCTTCTCAATTGTCGAAGATGGTATTTGGTCAGAAATCGCGGATGGGGCGGCGGAGATCTCTAGCTTCCGGCGCAACCTGCAGAGAGAGCATCTGAAGCACTTGGTGCGTATGACCCTGCGAACTTACGCTGTGATCGAGGACGCCACCACGCTCTCCCGCGCCAGCCTCGCCAGGATCCAGGAGAAGATTCGATCCGATTTGGCTGCTGGGAAGGTGAAGGACCCCACCTCGTTGGCGCACTTGCAGGAGACCGACGCTCGCATCAGCGCCGCGCTGCAGGCCAACATTAATAAACCGTGGGAGTAACTCGATGGCCGGATATTTCTGGGTAGCTTTGGGCGGTGCGCTGGGGAGCGTGGCTCGATTATGGTGCTCCCGATTCATCGCCCAGCACTGGGGAGAGACCTTTCCCTGGGGCACCCTGACGATCAATATCGTGGGCTCATTGGTGATCGGTTTCTTCGCTACCGTCACTGCTTCGGACGGGCGTTGGATCGTCTCTCCGGCTATGCGCCAGTTTGTGATGATCGGAATCTGCGGGGGCTACACCACCTTCTCCTCTTTCAGCTTGCAGACCCTGAACCTGGCCCAGGACGGCCAATGGTTCCGCGCCGGTCTGAACATCACTCTATCCGTGGTGCTGTGCCTGGTGTCGGTCTGGGCGGGTCACTCTCTGGCTCTCTACTTGAATTGGAAGACGAGGTAAGTATGCAACTCCCACACGAAGCCACTTTGCTCAGAGTGTTCATCAGCGAATCCGACCGTTACCAAAAGCAGCCGCTTTACGAGGCCATCGTGTTGAAGGCGCGTGAATCGCATCTGGCTGGGGCCACCGTTCTGCGAGGACCGATGGGTTTTGGCAAATCCAGTCACCTCCACACCGCCAAGATCCTCCAGCTATCGCTCGACCTGCCCATGGTGGTCGAGATCGTCGATTCCGAAGAGAAGATCCAGGCGTTTCTGCCGCTCCTGGACAAGATGATGGGTGGCGGCCTTGTCACCATGGAGCAAGTGCGCGTGGTCGATTACCGCGCCGATGCGGGGCCTGGCGCCGTGGGGTGAGTCGGCTGTCCCGCGGCTCTCGACCGGTGGGCAATAAGATGCAGATACGCCCCCCCCGAACGATCCCCGATTGCTCCCGTTCGCATCCCAGCGCGAGCCGATTGCCCAACCCGGTGCGCGCTCCCTTCGACGAACGGCCCTAGAATCGGCCTTCGACCTGCCAGGAGGTCGCATTCACGGGCAGACTAATGAGCTGGCGGCGATCATCCACGCGCACGGATTTCCCGTTCACCGTCGCCGATCGGATCGGCAACCCAATGGGATGTCTGAGTCGCAGGTGGATGGCGGCGGGGGCAGCGGTTGGGGAAAGGGTCAGCGTGGCGAGGATACGGCCTTGGTTGGCTTGGGAGGCGATCTCGAGGTCAAGTCTTCCAAACCAGGTGGCGGCGCGTTGTACTTTGACACGTTGCCCGTCCTTCATCCATGCCCTGGGCACTCCGAGCCCCAACTCGAGTGAGTCACCGCGCTCGAGTATCAGCATCTGCCGCATCCACTGGACAAACCTGCATTCGTCCGGAGTCTTGTAGAGCGGCCCGCCGCCTTTGCCGAGTTCGGGCAGCCATTCGGCGAAGCACATCGCGTCGGGATACAGACTCGCCCAAGCGGTGTTGTAGAACGCCCGCAGGAAGTTAGGCACCTGGTCCCGCTCCAAATAGGTCACAGCCAAATCCAGCAAATTGGGTTGCTGGGTGAATCCTCCCTGATCAAAGAAATTGGCCTCGGCGTTGGTAATGCCGAATCCGCTCTCGCGGCTCAAGAAAATGTTGTCCTCCAAGTCATCGATGACCCAGTCCACAAACGGGTGATTCGGCTCATAGACCTCGGCATTGACCAAATGGAGAGGGCCGTAAAGCGCTTCCCGGATCCAGCCTTCTGTCAGATGCGTGAGGGCGTGGGCACGCGGCGGAATATATGGGATGTAGTCGCCGTCTCGCAGACGGACGAGCGGGCTGCTAGCGACCGATTCGGCCACGCTCGCGCGGATGTCGGCCACGAAGCTCGCGCTTGCTGCGGTAAGGCGCTCAGCCGCCTTGGTCACCTCGACGGCCAGTGCTCCGGAGCCAGTGTGGATTCCGCCCCCGTCGCGCCGAACAGCGGTCAAGGCTTGTGCCGTTCGTTTGAGACCTAAAGAGGCGTAGGCATCGACCGCGTAGAAGTATTGATACTCCTCCACGTCCTCCAGTTGGCCGGCGGGTAGGAGACCGTATTCGATCGGTTTCGAGCCGTCGCGGCGAGGCTGACAGGTGGCCTGGCGTTCGGAGATCACCCAATCGGCAGCGTCGATGAGCTGGCCCGCGTAGCCGAGAAATCGAGCCGAATCCCTGGTCCAGAAATAATGCTCTGCGAGCGCCGCCAGGCAGCAGCCGTGGTGCAGGTTATAGCCCTGCGCGGTGTACGGATCCGGAGTATCTGGGTAGGCTGCATAGAGGACCCCTTTCTGATCGTGGAAGTTTCCCGGCAGGGCTTTCTTCCCTTGGCTGCGCAAGAATGGCTCGAGCAGACGCCAGGCCTCCTGATGCTCCGAGCGCATCTCCAAGGATCGCGCCACCATCGCGGTTTCATTAGCATAAACGCCGTATTCATGAGTGGCCGCGCCATGCTCCGCCAGTCCGGTCACGGGATCGAGATCGGTGGAAATGAGCACATGCCACAAGTTCGCTTTAAAGAACTCATTGAGATAGCGGTCGGGGACCTCGTAGGTCATCCCGCGCAGGGTCCTCTCGTGCCAGTAGTCTGACACTTGGGCCAGAGCGTTGGTAAAATGCAGGGTCCTCAGCGCGGCTGCCTCCTCCACGTCCAACAACTCTGTGTAGGGAACCACCATCTCGATCGCGTGGCCTTCGCCACCGGCCAACTCTACCTGGTAGCGGACGGCGTCGCGGGCGGGCCCTGGCCCCGCCCCTGGTTGGACCACGACCAGATCGAGCGCGCCGCGCCCGAGCGTGTTGATCCGGCCTCTTACTGGGACCGAGCCGGCGGCGGTCCTGCCACGGCTTGGCTCTCGCAGTAACAATGTGCCGTCGACGCCCAAATGCCACGGGGAAGGATGACTCAGAGCCAGCCAGAGTGAGGCCCTCCGCGTTGTGCTGGCCGTGTTCGTTAATGCGAACCGCAGCACCCCGGCGACGGTTTCGGTTCCGTGCTGGCTCTTCAGGCTGGCGATGGGCTCTTTGAGCGGAACCGCGACGCAGGTTTCCTCGAAACCGATGTCTTGGTCCGACCAACTATGATGGACCACCGGCAACCAGCCTTCCTCCAACCACCGTTTCACTTGGCGCGGGGCCACCGAACCGAAGCGGGGTTGGTCCCCGCTGGCAAACTCATAATCCAGTTTCGGCCAACGCCATGGCCGCGCATCCGCGTCAGACCCCGGCGAGCGAAGGCTATCGCCCCAAAGCACCACGTCCCCGTTAGGTTCCAGGCCAATCTCCTGGCGCAGGTCGGGGACTCCGAGGAACAACTCATGCGGAGCTTTCAAGGGAATCGCTTTTTCCACCTGGGCAAAGCTCTGCTCCGGCAGGGTGGCGACGCGCGCGGCAACCGTGCCGCCCGCCCAGTCCTGCTGGCTCCTTTGGGGCCAGGTATCGGAGGTGAAGCCGCGATCGGCGTTGCTCACGAAAGCACCCACGTCCGGCACGCGGACACCCCCCTCGCGGAGGACCTCATCGATAAACACCCCAAAACTATGGGTCTCACCGCTGCGGCACACAACGATCCCGCGGTCGGCGCTCGACGGATCAGCACTGTCCGCGTACTCGACCCGTACGATCGCCGAGTTCTTCCGCGTGCGGGTTGTCCCCAGAATCCGCCCGTTGCGGGCCTCAAACACGGGGACCCAACTTCCGGGCACTCGCGCTGGCAGGCCCCACTCGAAGCGCAGCCTGGCTTCGCGCGTGATGGCGCCTGAAAAAACTTCCAAGCCTTCGATGGCCAGGGTCTGGGCTCCTTGAATGCGTAGCTTATAGGTTAGCCGGAACGGTTGATTGGTTTGCTGCGCGCCGGGGATTTCCAGGGTTCCAAGGGGCGCCGGCGTGAATTGCAGCCACGCTCCTTCATTGGTGAAGGAGCCACGCAGCGCGACCCATTGACCGTTGAACGGATCATCCGCCTTCATCCAGCCTCCGGTCCCTTGATCGGGCCAGTGGCCGTGCCACCAGTCGATATGCACTTGGTCCGCGGAAGGCGCCGGGATTCCCAGCCGCAGCCGGATCTCTCGCACCGCTCGAGGCTGTGACCAGGCTAGCTCCAGCGCAGTTGCCGGAGGGAGAGTTAAATGCAGGGGTGAGTTCCGCAGCAGGCTCGTGGCATCCAGCTCGGGGCCGCCCACCTCGGTCACCCGCGCCTGGCTTAAGGTGGCAATGTTATACCGGGCAGCGGGTGGGGCTGGCTCCGCGTGCGCTGCGTCGACTCCCAGCAGAATCGCCGCTGCGAGGAGAGCATCCACGCCCCTCCACCATCCAGATTTGGTTCCGCCACAAGTCATGCCAACGTTCCCATCGCTTCGCTCGACGGTAACCGCGCCAAATCCCTGAGGCGACGAGAAATTGCTGGCGGCTTGCCTTGACGCGCGGTCTCGTCCCGGGGAAACCGGCAGATCCAATCCCGTTCAATTCAGAGCTCGTGCACTATCGCGGACGCTGCTACCATGGAGAGCTATTCTGAAGCGTCCGGCCAGCCGGCCCTGGCCAGGGTTTTCGACTTGAACGCTGCTCGACGGGCCGACTCCTTTGACAAATGCGTTCGGGAGATTTCGCGCTTACTTGCTCTGCTGCGGACCGGCAGCCATGCCTGAATAACACCCGATGGTTTTTATCGGCCCCCTCGATCTGGCTAACTTGTCTCGTCGGGTGCTTGCATCCGCCGGCCTCTCGAGTTCAGAGTGACTTGAGATACTCAATCAGCTCCCACTTCTGCGCATCGGTCAGAGTCGTCCCATAATCATGACCGGCGTTGGAGTTTCCGGGGAGGCGAGTATCGAACCGAAAAGCACCAGGAGAGTCCTCGGTGGCAAACCCGACTTGGACCGGATCGAAGGCGCGGCTGCCAACAAAAAACTGCTGCACTCGCCGGTCCGGCGGTTGCAGCAATTCCCAGAGATTCGGTACGGAGCCATTGTGCAGGAAAGGAGCCGTCGCCCAGATTCCATTCAGAGGCCGTGCTTTGTAGGAACGCAGGTCAAACGGCGGCGATTGTGAAACCTTGAGATGGTCCTGCATAGCGGCGATCAAGGTCTCGCCGGGATGCCGCACCAAGACCCCAAGCGCGACGTTGCGCAGAATTTCCCCGGCTTGAGCGTTGGTGCCAAAATCCGGCCCCAGAAAAACCCCCGTGGGAGTACCTGCCAGGCGTCCAGTCTTGGCGATGCGCGAGTAAAAATTCATCGCCATGGTGGGATCGGTGCCGATTTTGCTGAGCGGAATCATCTGGGCGGTGACGCGACGGTGCGGATCGGTGCGATCGATCGGCTGGTGGCAATCCTGACACAGGCGCGTGTAGTGGGCCCGGCCGTTCGCGGCTTTGGCCTGATCGATCGGCGGCAGGCTTTGCTGCGGCCAGGCAGGCGACCAAAGGTCCGCCGTCCAATGCTCCAGCTTATCCAGATTGATCAACTTGGCGGAAGAAGCATATCCGAGCGGCACCTCATTCGGAGTGATGTCTAACTTGCCGAAGACGCCGAGAACCTCACCGACATTGCGAGCCAGTGGTCCCAGGCCGCTGGGAGCGTTGGCGGCTGCACCGTTCCACTGCACCACATCCGACTGTGCCGTGTCCCACAAGAACGGAAAGGAGACGGGCGCATCGCACGGGCGCTGGTTCTCGGGGAGATCAAGTCCGTAAGCAAGCACTTCATTGAGGATGTTTCCGAAGGCGTCGAGTCTCGCAAATCCGTAGGGATGCGGGCTTGCATTGCGCTCGATCCGGCGGAGGACGTAGCGCCGGACAGACCGCATTTCCAGCCTCAATTGCTTGGCTTGGTTATCATCATAGCGCGCCCCTAGCACCCGATGGGCGAACCGATCGAACTTGCTCGGGGAGCCCAGCGTGTGCTGCAAAGCATCGCCCAATTCCGCCAAAAAGCCCTGCGCGTCGGCCATCGCGGGACCTCCGTCAATGCGCAAACTGACGTTCCGGTATTCGACCTGGCTCGTATGACATGCCGCGCAGTTGAGGCCCATCCAGGCCTGCTTCGTCGTCGCATCAATGTCCTTGGTGAAACCGACTGGTAAACCATCCGGATTGAGCTTGCTTGGGCGAGCGGGCAACCACCGCAGCCGATCCAGATTGGCGTCGGCCCGGAAGAGGTTGGTGTTCTCCGCCTGTTCCAGCGCGAGGAACCACGTGTAGGGCAAGAGTTGGGAACCCTGTGAGGTGTAATAAAACGATTCCTGTTCCTGCGGGGTCCATCCTTGGCTCAAATTGACCACGTTCCCGACGGCGCCATTCAACGGGGCTCCGTCCTGAATTCGCGCCCCTCCCCATCGGGCACAACCACTCACCCAGAGTGCGACCCCATACCCCAAGATCACTACGACCGGCACAGGCCTTTTGTATTTCATGTCCGCTCTGCTTTCGTTAATCGTTCAACTGGCTCCCCGAACCATCACCGGAAATCATCTCCGAGCCAGGGATCTGGCTTGAGATCTTCGTCATACTGTCGCAAGGGGTGACGGCTCGGATCGAGTTGCTGAACCGTATCCCAGGGTTCAAAGGCGTTTGTTACGTTGGCCAGCCCGGTTTTCCCGAGCTCCGGGTAATTACGCAGCATGACGGTCTTGAAACTGGAACTGTCAATCCAATCCAATCCTTCCCACGTGTAGGTTTCCTCGTTGTAGCTGTCGGTGTAAAAGCGATCCGCCTGCAGACGCCGAGTCGCGTTCAGGATGAAGATTTGGAACATCGTCTCCCCAAACCCAAAACTGGTCGGCCGATGGCCCTCTGAGAGCGTGCCAATCATCAGGTCAAGACTCTCCACGTCCTCGGGCCGCGAACCGTAGACCTCCTTCAGCTTCTGGACCTGCGTTGGGTCATCAGTCAGATCCTCGAAGGAGCTGATCGGGTTGAGCCCCAATTGCCGGCGGAACTCGTTGTACCGTGGCACACCCCGTTCGCGCGCCCGCAGGATGTCCACTGCTCCCATGTCGAACAGAGGATTGCCCGGGATGCTCAACTCCTGCATGAAGCGCGGAAAGTTGTTCAGGACTAACTGGCCTGGATGCTGGTTGCCGAAGGAATGGAGCAGATCTGCGATGCTGAAGCGGCCCGTAAGCTTAACCGAGCCAGCCTGGCGGGTGGCGGGGAGCGCAACAACCTCATCGATCGCCGGGTGCCCGACCTTCCTGAGTTGAAGCGACTCCGGGAGTAAGGAATGGAGCCGGTAAACCTCGGTAAATTCTTCGGTCAGACCGTAGGGTTGATTATGCCGGTTGAGCGGATTGCCGACCACTCCCCCCATCTCTGGATTCCGGATCTTGATCTCCGCTAGCGTCTTCCGGTCCTTCCCGTACTCCAGGAGGTTTGTCAGAATGCCGAACCAATTGGCGTTCAAGGCGGCATTGAGACCGGGGTTTGGCAGAATCGCGGGCGTCCACTCCACCGTGTGGATCTTGGCCATGACTGCCGCATTGATCAGCCGGGCCACGTTGAACAGCCGATTGTCATCCCATTGGGGATAGGCCATCTTCAATCGCTCGCAGATCGAATTGTGCTCCCGCACGAAGAGGGTATGCAGAATCGAGAGTCCTACCCACCAATTCCGGTGGAAGCCCGTTTCCTCGAGCCCCTGTCGATCCACCGGCAAGTTCCCGTCGGGACCTAAGCGCATCTTCCCGTCCACCATGCTCCGCAGGCGATTCTGCGTCGCTTGGTCACTCCCATAGATTTGCGAACCATCCCACCAGTGGGTGACCTCGTTAATGAAGGTGATCGGCGTCTGTTCGCGGCCGGGCGTCCAGGTCGGGTCGGGCTGGGTTTTGCCGACGAACATCCGAGACTGGTGATAGGCGCGGCGCGCCGGATCATCTTCCGCAAGGGGGATTTCGTGCACATCGCGGTAAAGGATCTCGCCGTGATTGATCCAGTCGTGATTCTCAAATTGAATCCATGCTGCAGCCAGAAGATTGAGAAATGGGACTTCCTTCATGTCCCCTTCGCGCGTCAAGAGCTTCCTGCTGATTTCGCGCGGATTGGGGGTCATGAGCTTGGGACCAGTTTCGGGGCGGATCGCCGCCGCTTCCACGTTGCGGAGAAAGCGCGTGCCAGCAGCACCTTCCTTGGGGTTGGCCAAGTTGTTCCAGGTCCCGTTGGCCGTCCTGAAATGAGTGACCCCAGGTGGTGGGGGTTGGCCCGGTTTTTGAAACCCGACCAGCGTTCCTGTCGGATACGTGCTTTTTAGGTTGCGGCTATTGAGCCGTTCTCGCATGTAAGCCAGCGTCAAGATTCCCAGGGTCAAAGAACGGCGATACCAGTTGGTCCACACGCGGTCCCTGTAACCCGCCAGGGCTCCCCAGATTGACGTCGTGGAGTCGACAGTGAACGTAATCACCGCTCCCAAACCGGCCCCCAACTTCTGGCGCACCTGCTCCGCCCAGAGCTCGCGCCGTGGTTTGGGTGGGATCGGCAGCGGGCTTGCCCCCGGGTTCGCCGGCGCCAGCAGACTCTCTCGATCGAAGTAGTAAACCTCCGGCACCGGCACCTGGATTTCTGCGACCGCATTCACCTCACATCTCACCAACATTTCTTTCCACGAGGCGTTGTCCGGCCCCAACGCCAGCGCAGCCTGATAGAACTGGGCGGCCTGGACGTACGACTGGAGTCGGAAATGCGCGATCGCCAGCAAGGCATTGCATTCGCCGGTGGCATCGCTGGCCACCGCCTTTTCCAACACTGCGATGGCCTCCTCCAGCTGCCCTCCTTCAAGCAAGTCCAAGCCTTGATCTCGCCACGAGGAGTGTGGTGGTGTTGATTCCATATTTGGTTTTCTTTTGGTCGGTTGCGCCGCCGGCTCGATGTGAATCAAATGCTCTTCAGACGCCCAACGCTCCTCCGCGCCCGGCGTATCCCCCCATTTGTTTTCTTCCTTGCAAGACGCGAACGAGGATCGCGGATGGATTTTAGTTTGTGATAGTAACTATGCCGAGCATTTATGTGGCGGCTCCGCAAAGCAAGCTGTTTTTCTGGAAATCCTCCCAGGAGGTGGAAGCGCCTCGAGCACCGAGGCAGTCAGAGTGGTCAGCCGCCTGGCTCCGTTGCCCGTCAATGCCCGCCGGTCACAGTGTAGCCCGCGGTGCGCAAGTCCTCTGCCAGATCCATTTCCATCTGCACTGCCGCTTCGTAAGGCATCGGGTTGAGGTGCGCGTAGAGTTCCGGCAGCAGACGCAAGCCGTAGCGCTTGACCAGCGGAGAGTCTTTGACTCCCGCTTTGTGGTTCGCGAATCGTTCCTCTGGGGTCAAGCCTGTCATCCCTACGTAAACGCAGGGCTTCTTCTTTTCGCGCTTGGGGTTCTCCGCCCGGACCTTTCGGAGCCTGCCCGCGGCAGGAGCGAGCAGCACAACGTACACATTATGGTGCTGAGCCGTCTCGCATTTGTTGCGAAGTTGTCTGAGCGTCCGGCGCTTCATGCACAATGGAGTGTGCTTTAGGATTTCCCTCGCAAGGCGGCTGACCTTTGACCCCAAACCATCTTATCCGGCGGGGCACCGCAGATTTGCTGCAGGGCTTTTAGCGAGTCAGCCCTGGGTCGAGCTGGATTGCAACCGCAATGTCCACCCGGAGATCCGTCAGACCTCGTTCCCGGGCCTCCTCATGCGCTAACTATTTACTTCTCGTGATCCGCGCCAAAAGTCAGGAGGCACTTGTTCGAAGGCAACTCGTGGATGCGAAGTCCCAAGGCGACGCCATCAGCGCTCTGGCATCGGTATCGGTCGATGAGATAAGGCACGCCCTCGCCAGCCAACAACTTCGGTGAGGTCGTAACTTCAAAATGCAAATGCGGCTCGCGGGCATCGCCCGACGCCCCAATACGGGCCAGCACTTGGCCCCGCCGAACCCGATCCCCGGCCTTCACGCGCACGCTTCCCGGTTGCAGATGCAGATAATAGGCAAACTGGCCGCCGCCCAGGTCCAGCGTGATGGTGTTTCCCGCAACGGTTTCCAAGGTGATCGGCAGCGCTGGGTGGAACGATGCGCCATGTCCCGGGATATTGTCAGGGAGACCATCCCTCGCCGAGGCCACATGCCCGTCCGCAACCGCTAGCACCGCTTTCCCGTAGGCATGATAGGAATGCACGTCACGAGCGTCGCCGGAAAATGAAGCGCCATCGGTGGTCTGCATCCAGTCGATCGCATAGCGCCGTGAGTCCACCGCCTGCCCATTGAGAATGACCACCCCGCGCCGATGATGATTGTCTTCGTCGTTACTTGGTCCGTCGTCTGCCAGCCATTTCCCGCCCTCTACCGGCGGGCCCAGCACCTGCAACTTAGTGTGATGCGTGGCGATGACCGCGCCTTCCACAGCGGAGTCGAGATTCCCTACCCGATGAACCAGCCTGGTCGGAATTGGTGAGCCGCGCTCGAACATGATGTACATAAAGGCAATGGCGCTCTGGCCGCCGGAGAGCACGCGCCTTTCGGCGCGGTCAGAAATTGGTTTGCCGCCCAAGGGCTGCAAAAGTGCCTCCAGAGCCTCGGCCTCGAAGCTCGCTATCGGGCGAGCAGTGCCCGCATCGGCGTCGAGCACCTCGATGCGGGTGAGCGTAAGGGGAGTTTGTCCGTAGTTGGCCAGATGCAGCTCGTAGATAGCACAGGAACGCGGTCCGCTCGGGAATGCGGTCGGTTCGAACGGCACGCGCATCTCGAGCTGCAACGGCCATTGAGCGGGTTTAGATGCCTTGTTCTGAGAGGATCGCAAGTCCTCCGCTCCTCCAGCGTAACCCCGCCCGGTGCTTGCGGCACAAGCCATGATGCAATACCCAAGCACAGCAATCTCTCTGATTTGTAGGCGCATGGCCTCGATTACACGCCACCGTGACAAAAAGTTTCACTCCTCGTGGCCAACTGCGCTTGTGTCGATTCGTTCCCAGGCTCCCCGGGCCCCGATGAAAGGCCTGGCGGTGGGCGAAGGGACGGCGGACTGGGCTTTTCGGTCCATTTACCAGCGCTTGGGGACACGATAGTTGTGGGCAGATGAAACCGACATTGGACTTTCCAGCAGTATCGGTGGTGAGCGACCTCATGCCTGAATCGAAGCGGCCATGCCACAAGGCCTCACTGCCACCCGGAACTCGCCGCTCCCTCACGCGGCCCGGCGTAGTCGCCGCCACACGGGTTCGCGCCTTGCCGCCACCCCGTGACTATCTCAAAGCCCTGCGCCAACTCGAGCTCGACTCCTGGAGAGCAAACACACCCCGAGCTGGCCCAGCAAGCCAGCCACTTCCTTATTCCGTCGACTACCGGGGCGACTGTAGCGGCGGTCTATGACCGTCGCTCCCTCGGTTGGTTTCAATCCGCGCCTCCAAACTCCTCGCACCCCGGAGGGCGTGCCAGAAAGCCCGCCGCGTAGCGGTCTCACGAAGGTAGCCGTGGACCTCCGTCCACGGACCAAAACTCAAAAGAGCATCGCGTCGCGTAGTGACGCTTGAAATCCAAAGGCGTTTGCGGACCAAACCAGATTCCGCCGGCAGCTCCCCCAGGAGTGCGGTCGTCCTCGGGGCAGGACCCTGAAACTGACGGGCCGTACGAAAACCTCCCTGCCCGCCGTAGCTTCAGCGAAGGAGGTACGCGGCGGGACTCTTGACGCTGGCCACAGCTCTTGGGCCAATGGCACAGCCCAGCCGGTCGCCAGGGATGCCGATGCCGGTCACTGACGCGCCCGGCGCTCTGAAACGGACCACACTCGCACCGACCTGCATCTGAACGAAATCGGTAGGGATCACTAGGCAGTACGCCCCAGTGCCTGCCGTCTGCTGCCCTCAAAAGTCGCCGGGAACAGTTTCAGGGGTTTGACCTGAGCGTTGTGGAAGGCGTAATATCCTCATAGGAAAGACCTTCAACACGCAATCCACCCTCTCAGCTCAACGGACCATGGAGCTGTTAGCGTCCGGATAATCAACGTTGGGCATCACAAACATGAGCCTCGTCCCAGCCATACTACTTGCACCGGTTCTGCTGATGATGGCCGATCTTGTGCGCTGGAAGGTTGTGGTTGGACGAGAATTGAAGCGTCGCGGCCCTGTCCGAATTCGCGCTGGAGGGATACAGATTCCTCCGGCCAGGAGTCGTCGGCTGATTGAAATCTCCGCCTGTGGACGGCACGGGAAAGAGTGTCGAGTGACGATTGTGAATCACGGCTGGTTGCGCACGCAGCCTTCTCTTGAGGTTGTTGAGATATGAACAGGCTTATGCCTATCCCGCCGCAGCGAACCCGGCAACTGGACCTCGATGCCGCACACCGGTTGAGCCGGTTCGCTGAGCGGAGTCGTTGGAACAAATGAAACCTCTCCTAATCGGCCTGTTAATCCTGGTGTTGACGGGCTGCGACGCTGCGAAGAAGTCGCCACAGAGTATGCAGTTGCTCGAGTTTGGAACTTTCAAGAAGTTGGCTTCTGGTCCAGACGTCCAAGCACCCGGCGCGATCGATGGCGCTCGACATGCGGTTTCGAAGGTGGCACTGGTCGGGTTCCAGATATTTTAACGGCCAATCGTTCGTGCCTTGGGATGACCACCTCGCTTAAGCAGCCCAATTCGCCACGGAGGTGGGTTCTGAAAGATTGATCTCGATTTCGCATTCGGCTGATCGCGATGTTGGCGTCGTGATTGTATGGTATTGGCCGGAAGCAGATGAGACGACGCACGCCTAACCCTTGCCCCAACCAGCGCGCCCGTTATCCGTGAGATCGGTGAAATCCGCGCTCAAGTCTTCGTTTCCTTTGCGGCCTTCTGTTGAGGATTTTCGTGCCCTTCGCGATCTTCGTGGTTTCACCCCTCCTGTTGCCGCTCTTCCATCGTCGGCCATCCAATCCCGTCGCTCCCATCCGTGGAATCCGTGAAATCCGCGGTCCGCCCTTCCCTGGTCGCGGCTGCGGCTTGATAGCAAAGTAACTAAATCATAAAATGGATTGATAGTGCAGCAACATCGCGCTATCTTGCCGGTCATGAAGAGCGACCATGCTCAAGCGCCGCTGGGCAGCAGCGTGGACACGACCTTTGCGTTCCAGCTCGGGCCCCAGCCTCCCTCCGTTGCCCTCGCGGCCACCTCGGCCTCTCTGGTCCCACTCCAGGAAAAACACACCCCTCGCCCCTCATTACCCGGATTTGGCGTAACCCGCGCGATTATCGGCTGCTGGCCGCGGTGTTATCGGGTAACCGCACGCAAGGTCCGTCTCCATCTTCTCTCGCCACTCGTCATGGATGAAACTACGAAGTGACAGTCCGTTTGCAAAACTAACCGAAGATCAATGCGATACGATCGTGGCGGCGTCCAGTTACTCCAGTATCCTGGAACTGCTGGCCATGGTGACCCGGCCACCTCTCTCGTTATCTTGCTCGCTCGGAGCCCTCAGCCGGTTCCTGCGACGGGCCAAGGAAGACAAGCAACTGCGCGAGTCGGAGGCCTCGCAGGAGACAGTTGAAGCGTTCGCCAACCGAGGTGAGGGCAGGAAGGTTCGCGAGGCGACCATGAGCGCGGTACGGGACCGAATGTTCGAAGCGGCGGTGGACCCGAACATAAGAGACCAGTTGCCGGAGGTCTTCGCGGCGCTGAACGACGAGCAGTCTAAAGCGAAGATGATCGAGATCGAGGAACGCAAGGTCATGGTGGCGGAAGACAACGTGAGATTGGGTTGGCGGAAACTGGAGTGCGAGAACGCGCGGGCTGGGTTAAAGGTGCTGCCAAGGCTGCGCGAGGTGCTCACGGACACAACGAAGAACGCCAACGACCGAGTGGCACTGGCCTTGGAATGTCTCGGGACGGCGGGTATGCCGTTGCTGGCAGCCGGCCCTTGCCCGGAAGCCGCTCAGCCGAAGGCCGAAGCGGTCGCGACAACGCAGTAAGTTGGTCACACTCGCTGCAAGGAGCCGCCGCCGTCCACGCCGGACATCAACATGACCAAGGCCTTTTTACCATTGGGGATCGCATTCCAAAACCGCTGGAATGCGCCCTACGTCGATCTTGCGACCTCTTATGAGTTTTCATTGAGACTAGCGAGCAGGCTTTGCAGTTCTTGACGGCGCGGCTCCAAAACCTTTCGCGTGGTAAACTGGCTCAACCGGTTCCCCCACCAAGCGAGCGGGATAACAAACAACACCAGGAACGCCAAGAACCTGGGAGTATGAAACACCAGCGACCGATAACCGAAGCAAACTGCCAAAGCCGCGGTAAACGGCAGCCAGGACCACCAAAAAACATTCCGCTGCAACCAAATGTCATGATCGACTTCATTCAACGACGCTTGAATGCACGTCTTGAGCGGGTTGCTTGCGGCGGTCCGTTTTCGGCGTTGAGCAATGCGGTCCACCAGCTTGAACATCCCCACGCCGATGCAGGCAAGCGCCACGAGCAAGAAATCCCAATCTGGCACGCTAAAGGGACTCCAGCCTGCGCGCCGCAGGCCAACGTACGAAAAAAACAGCCCCATCAGAAACCCGCCACCGATTTCCAGGGCATCCCCGTGCCAGGCTATCCTCCCCCAAAGTTGTTGCTCGCGCCGAACTTCCTTCAACATCGCGTCGGTGTCGGCGCTGAGGGTCAATTTGTCGCTGGCATGCTGCCGCTGCCAGGTTTTCTGTAATTCGTCAAAATACTCTTCAAAGTTCATGGTTTATTTGAGTTGCTCCGCGAGTTGGTGCCGAATCCGATTGAGTTTCACGCCGATGTAATTCTCTGAAATGCCCATGACCTCCGCCATTTCCCGGTAACTCAAACCGTCGAGGTGCATCAGCGCCAGTGAGGCGTCCACCCTGGGCAGTTGGCGGATAGCTGCATATAGCCGTTCCACAATCTCCTGATCCGGCGTTGAATCCGCATGACTGGGCTGTGACTGCGGTGATTCGCCAAATCGCACAAACCGCTCATGTCCTTCCCGTCGCCGGCGTTCACCGCGTCCCCAGGCCAGCGCGGTATTGAAAGCCACGCGATAAATCCAAGTGGTTTCTTTTGCCTCCCCACGAAACGCTGGGATGGAAGACCAGATCTGCAGGAGCACGTCTTGAAATAGGTCGTCCTGATCTTGCGGTGCGGCTGCGCAGCCGCGAACCACCTTCAACATCAGCCCAATGTGTTCATCAAGCCATCGCCGAAATATGATTTCCTGTTCTTGGGCGGTCATTGAGTGTTTCGCAATCAGTCAAATAGTGACCGGATCGCGTCCTTTCTTACAAAGAAATGCACTTTTGACCTTCCTGCCCCGGGATGACCAGAGGGTTTGTAGCTAGGATGAACTGCTCGCTCAGGCGGCTTGAGCCGCCTTCACCGCCTCTTTTCCCGCCGGTGAGCGTAACGAGTTTACTCCCCCCGCTTCAGCCGGATCGACCGCGCTCCAAGGCCTTCGATATAGGCAGATCTCGATCCGTTAGGCTCCGAGGCGACGCCGTCTCTGCATGAATCGCTCTCGTGTCAGGGACGAGGCGCCCAACACCCTTCTTCCGCGACTACCGCCACACAGCCGGCTCAGTATCCCGTGAAGTCTCCCTGTAGCTTTCGCTCGCCTCGGAAACAACCCCTAGTTCAGGCTCATTGGCTCTTCAATCCAATCCTCCCCAGCCTCTGCCTAACAACGCATTCGCGAGCTTCCTCGGTGCGGCCTTGGGCGTCGTTTCGATCGTCCTGGCTTTCTATTTCTGGAGGCGGCGTGATGAGGTTGAGGGCGGCAAAGCCTGCGTCGCGGACGCGCTAGCGCCGTGAAGTTGGGGTGTGCCAGATTCTTTGGCCGGCAGCCGGGTCCACCGCGCGTGCCCTCAGGGTGTTCCCTTCATCCTTCGGTAACGGCGGATGAGATTGTTCGTCGAACCATCGTGCTTTAGCTCTGGCGTAGATTTGCTTTCGAGTTCGGGAACGATTCGCTGGGCCAGCACTTTGCCTAGCTCGACCCCCCACTGATCGAACGAATCGATATTCCAGATGACTCCCTGAGTGAAGACGCTGTGCTCGTAGAGCGCGACCAGCGCCCCGAGGACCTCCGGCGTCAGCCGTTCCGCGAGGATGACGTTCGAGGGACGGTTGCCCTCGAATACGCGATGGGGCACGAGCCACCCAGGCGTGCCCTCTGCTTGGACTTCGGCCGAGGTCTTGCCGAACGCCAACGCCTCAGCCTGGGCAAAGACATTTGCGATCAGGATGTCGTGATGCGGCCCGAGCGGAGTAAGAGCGTGGGCAAAAGCAATAAAGTCGCAAGGAATGAGTCGTGTGCCCTGGTGGATGAGCTGATAAAATGAATGCTGTCCGTTGGTGCCCGGCTCGCCCCAGTAAATAGGACCCGTCTCGTAATCAACCTCATCCCCATCCATGGTGACGTGCTTGCCGTTGCTCTCCATGGTCAACTGCTGCAGGTAGGCCGGGAAACGTTTCAGATACTGCTCGTAGGGTAGGACCGCCACCGTCGGGGCGTCGAGGAAGTTATTATTCCAGATCGACAGGAGTCCCATGATCACCGGCAGATTCTTCTCGAATGGCGCGGTGCGGAAGTGCTCGTCCATTTCGTGGAAGCCCCGGAGCAACGACTGGAAATTGTCCGGGCCAATGGCGAGCATGGTCGAGAGACCGATCGCTGAATCCATCGAGTAACGTCCACCCACCCAATCCCAAAAACCAAACATGTTGTCGGTGTCGATGCCGAAGGCCGACACCTTTTGCGCGTTCGTCGAGACAGCTACGAAATGCCTGGCCACGGCCTTTACGTCGCCGCCCAAACCCTCCAGCAACCACGCGCGCGCGGTCTTCGCGTTGGTCATCGTCTCTAGGGTCGTGAACGTCTTGGAGGACACGATAAACAGGGTCTCCGCGGGGTCCAGGCCGTGGACCGCTTCGACAAAGTCCGTCCCGTCCACATTGGATACGAACCGGAATGTCAGGTTACGCTCGCTGTAATGCTTGAGCGCCTCATACGCCATGACCGGGCCCAGGTCTGATCCGCCGATGCCGATGTTGATGACGTTGCGAATGCGTTTGCCAGTGTGGCCCTTCCAGTCGCCGCTGCGCACTCGCGCGGAGAAAGCACTCATGCGGCTCAGGACCGCCTGCACCTCGGGTACGACGTCTTTGCCGTCAACCACGATCGAGGCGGTCGCGGGCGCCCTCAGGGCCACGTGCAACACCGAGCGGTTCTCCGTGGGATTGATTCTGTCCCCGCGAAACATGGCCTCGATCGCGGCTCGCAGACCGGCTTCAGATGCCAGTGCAATTAGCTTCGCCAGGGTCTCCTCGGTAATCCTGTTCTTGGAATAATCAAGGAATAGTCCTGCCGCCTCGGCAGTGAAGCGCTCTCCCCGAGCCGGTTCTTGCGCGAATAATTCGCGGAGATGCACACCACAAACCTTCTCATAGTGAGCGGCAAGGGCGTTCCAGGCTGGCCGTTCGTTCAAGGGCTTAATGCTCGGCTTCATTTCTTGGTTGGCAGTCGTTCAATCTTTGAAATGCACTTAGCTGTCACAGCTATGGATCCCAGACTCGCACGCGCTGCATTCATTGCCAAGAACACTTACGCGCCCCGGCACAAAGATGAAAGGCGACCCGGCGATCCGCTCAAGTTCCGGGCGGCGAGCACAGCCGGGCAATCCCATGAACCGATTTGAAGGTGATCATCTGCGATCGTCAGGGTGGGCTCTGGTATACTCCGAGTTGATCTCGTTAAGGATTCCGCCCAGGTCCGCGTCCCAGCCGCTCACCAATGCTTCGGGAGTCCGCCGGGCCAACGGCGCCCGGCGCGAGCAAACTTTGTCCAGCACGATCCGTCCGGGTTCTCCGAGCTCCACCTCATAAATGATGAAGTGTATCTCCATCGCCGCCGCTGGTGCCGCCAGGTCCCGAAAATCCCCGTAGAGTTCGGTGACCGCCGCTTCAACCGTCATGGACGGCGTCAACCCGCTGCCCGGCTCAATGATGCGGCCCATGGCACCGCCTTGGCGCAACCCCGCACGGATGGACTCCGCCAGCGCCCGCTCGGGAGCGGTGAGGAAGCCCGCGTACGGGTCTTGCACATACTTATCCTCGGCCGTCCGGTAGGTGAAGGCACGACTCTGGAATAGCGACGAGATTGTAACTCGGCCCAACGCGACGACGTTGGTCCTCGGGGCGGAGACCGGCGGGTCGGCCGGCAAGGTAAACGCAAAGACCTGGCGCCTCGCCGCTGGGTCAGACCCACACCCGCCTAGAGTGAGTGCTACGGCGAGTCCGGCGGTCAGAGCTATGGGCCAGTCGCTTCTCATTTCTTTGCCGGTGGGTCAATCGCCGGCACCGGCTTCGGCGGCTTGCTGAAGAGCACCGATGACGGACGCTGTTCCAGGTTGTGGAGCAGACCGATCAACTCGTCGGTGGCGCCCCGGATGTTGATTAGGGAATTGTTCAGTTCGCCGGTGTCCACGCTGGCGAGAACGCGGCGCAATTCAATGGCGGCGCTGGAAAGGCGTGCCTCCAACGCCGCCGTGTCTCGCCCGACCGCCGGCAGATCCACCCCTTTAATTGCTTCTTGCGCATCCTCCAGAGTGCGCTGGATGCCCCGGTTCGTATCGCGCAGTTCAAGGACCAGAGAATCGGCGTTAGTGCCCAGTCGGTTGAAATCCACGCGGTCCAGATCGACGACCAGATGCTTGGCGGTGTCGATCAGTGTTTGCGCCCGCTCCAGGAGTTCCCCCAAATTCAGGTCCTCCAAGTTCCTTAGGCTCTTTTCCAGAGAGTTCAATACCCGGTTGAATTGGCTGGGAGCCGAGGGGATGTAGAAGTGTTTGGGGGTCCAAGGAACGGGCTGAAGTGGATACATCGAAGGATCGATGTATTCCAACGATACGATGCTGGCGCCGAGAAAACCCTGACCTTGGACGCGCGCACGTAAACCGCGGGCGATCTCGGTGTCAAGCATCGCCTGCAAGTTGGTTGATTCTGTGCGCCACTGGAAACTCCGCGGAACCTCGAATTGCACGAGAACCGAGCCTTCTTTGGACTCGGGATACTCTGTCCCAACGAACCCTATCGAAGTCACCTTGCCGATGGTTACTCCCCGGAGCTTGACCAGTGCGCCAACCGATAAGTTCTCCACGTTGCCGGGAAGGTAAGTCTCGAATACGTCGCGGCTGCCAAACGAACTCTGGATGCCTAGGGCGAACAGTGCGCCGACCAGCAACCCCAGGCCGGTCAGCACGAAGATGCCGATTCGGAAATGATGGGTTCGCGCGCTCACGCGGCCTCCCGGTTTAGGAATTGCCGCACCCACTGTTGTGGCGCGTGCTCCCGGAGATAAGCCGGCGCGCCCTCGGCGGCAATGCTCCGGGTCGTCGGGTCCAGCACAATTGTCCGGTCGGCAATTGCGAAAATACTGGGCAGTTCGTGAGTGACCACCACGAAGGTAATGCCAAGCCCGCCCGCCAACCCGCGGATCAGGGCGTCCAGGCCGGCCGAGGTGATTGGGTCTAGACCCGCGGATGGCTCGTCGAGAAACAGGATGCACGGGTCGAGCGCCAGGGCCCGGGCGATCGCGGCGCGCTTCTGCATTCCCCCGCTCAAGTCCGCCGGCAACCGCGTTGCCGCTGATTCCAGCCCGACCAACCTCAATTTGGAGAGCGCGATCAGGTCCTTGGCGACATCCGATAGCTCCGTGAACTCATCCAGCGGCAAGCGCACGTTCTCCACCGCGGTGAGCGATCCGAACAAGGCGCCACCCTGATACAATACGCCAAACTTGCGCAGGATCCGTGTTTTGTCGGCGCCCTCCGCATCGGCGATGTTCGCCCCCGAAATCAGAACCTCCCCGCGGATCGGCGGAAGCAGCCCGATCATGTGCTTGAGGAGCGTGCTTTTGCCGGATCCGGAGGCGCCCAGAATGGCGAAAACCTCACCGCGACGGACCTCGAAGTTGACGTTCTCCAACACGACTCGCTCGCCATACCCGATCGTTAGGTCGCGCACCTTTATCAGGCTGGCGGGGAGCTCGTTCATGATCTCAACGTGTAGATCACAACGGCGAAAACGGCGTCAGCCAGAATGATCAGCAAAATGCTGCTTACCACCGATCGAGTGGTGGATTCTCCCACCGCCCGCGGCCCCTCTCCGGTCTGTAACCCGCGCAGGCAACTGACGGAAGCGACAATCAGGCCGAACACGATGCTTTTCGAAAGACCTTCGGCTAGGTCGCCGAAATGGAGCCCCAACTGAACCTGCCGCAAGACCATTCTCAGCGGAAAGCCTAGCCCGATCAGCACCGGCACCCCGCCCAGCAGCCCGGCGTACATCGCGAAGATGGTTAACACCGGCGCGAGTAGCACCCCAGCCATGATCCTCGGCACGACCAGAAACCGCACCGGTGACAGGCCCATCGTTCGCAGCGCGTTGATCTCCTCGTTCACCTTCATCGTTCCCAATTCGGCGGCGAATGCAGATCCTGACCTGCCCGCCAGCATAATTGCAGCCATCACTGGGCCCAGTTCGCGCGACATCACCAAGCCCAACAGATTGGCGACGAAGACCTGCGCGCCTAGTTGCGCGAGCGGTTGCGCCGACTCGAAAGCAATGACCATCCCGACTAGAAACGTTAACAGTGATACGATTGGTAGCGCGTTGACCCCGGCGACCTCAAACACTCGCATCACCTCGCTCCATCTCATCAAGCGCGGCTGAAAAAGGCCGGCCAGTAGGGAGACGGTCACCTCGCCAATAAAGTCGATCTGCTGTCGCAAATCCACCAGCCAAGCCCACGTCGCCGAACCCACTTCCTCGGGCAGGGATGTGCGTGCCGGCTCGTGCGCCTGCAAAGCTCGCAGATCTTGGGCCGAATAGCTCTGGAACAGATGTTGAAGCTCCGCGTTTAACCCATTCAGGCGCACTGCGGCATTCGGTGTCATCCCACCCGAAGAGATGTGATACAGCAAAGCCAGCCCGGCGCTATCGCAAAACGAGAGGCCGCTGACATCTATCTCCAGGCTGGAGAACCGGGTTCCGGCCAACGCTACGTCCAATTTGGCCCATGCCGACGGGGTGGAGTTCGCATCCAAATCTCCCTCAAAAATCAACGTGGCGGAGTTTGCCGGGCCGGTGCGCAAATCCCAGCGTACGGGAGGATCGAATGTGTTGGTGGTGGGCATCCAGATACGCTGATCGGAGTTGTAAGTGAGCCGACTGCCGCAACGCAAGAGCTTTATGGATCTGAGAAAACCTTGGATCCCTTGGCCAGTTTCGCCCTTTACCCATAGGTAACATTGGCCGTTTCTATCTGGCCGCCTCATCTCTTCTGATTCGAATGAAAGATCCGCTCCCGCGAACGCCGCATTGCCCCGGAGTCATGGAACGATGACCGAACGGCGGCCCAATCTGAACGCACCGGCCTTTCCAAGTGTCAGTTGGGGCGAGAATGTAACTGAACAGAGCTGCTGGACGACCGGACGTCGCCGTTTCTCCTTGGGCCGCGCTTTTTAGTTCGTGGGGAGAAGGGACTTTCCCTTCGTCCTGCTATGAAGTTATGATCAGTCACTCCGCGACGTTATCTAGCCACCACGAATAAACCACTATGCCTACCACGAATAGCCCCTCAGCCTCCGTCCCCTCCTTCGTTCCGCTAGCCGGCAGTAAGCGCGAGCTGCTCCCCAACTCTCGCCCTGCCGGCCCGATCGATCCCTCGGAAATCGCCAGCATCACAGTTCGCACTCGCTCGGTCGGCAACGGTGCAGAGCTGGAGCAAAAAGTCCGCAAGCTCTATGACCAACCCCTGGCCGATCGCAGATACCTCACTCGCGCCGAGTTGGCGGAACAACACGGCGCAAGCACCCAAGACTTGGACGCCATCGAACACTATGCACAACAGCATAATCTCGTCGTGTCCCATCGGAATGCGGCCGAACGCAGTCTCATTCTCACCGGCAAACTGGGCGACCTTATGAACGCGTTTCACGCCGACTTGCACATCTTCCATCATTCCAGCGGGACCTATCGCGGCAGACGTGGCGAAATCCTCGTCCCGAACCACCTGGCCGATATTATCACCGGAATTTTCGGTTTCGACACACGGCGCAAGCAACGGTCACCGCGCCATCTTCAAGCCCTCGGGAGCCTGAGCGGGCCGGGCGGCACCAATGGTGTGGCGGCCACGGATTTCGCCAAACGCTATAACTTTCCGACCCAGTTTGGGGGACAACAACTCGACGGCTCCGGACAATGCATTGGCATTATTGAGCTTGGTGGCGGCTTCAATAATAGCGACCTGCAAATCTTCTTCCACGAGATCGGAGTTCCTCAGCCCGCAGTCACCGCCGTTGCCGTGGACCATGCTGGCAATCATCCCAGCAAACACGGCGCCGCCGACGGCGAGGTGATGCTCGACATCGAGGTCGCCGGAGCGGTTGCGCCCAAGGCGAATCTGGCCGTCTATTTCGCACCCAACCAAGGCAACGGCTTTCTGGACGCGGTGAATGCGGCCGTTCACGATTCCGAGCGCAACCCCAGCGTCATTTCGATCAGTTGGGGCGGGCCCGAAGACCCTGCCGAGCAGCAGGCCATCCAGGCCTTCCACGAGGTGTTCGTTGAGGCTGCGGCCTTGGGAGTAACCATCTGCGTTGCTTCTGGCGACCATGGCACAGCCGATCTCGACGGATTTCATTGGGACGGCAAGATTCATGTGGATCATCCGGCAGTGGATGACTTGGTGCTGGCCTGCGGCGGGACACAGATCGATGCCAAAGGCAAAGACGTGGTTTGGAATGACGGCACCGCCTTCGGAAATATCCCCGGCGGCGGCGGATGGGCGGGCGGGGGTGGCGTGAGCACCACCATTGCGCAACCGGCCTACCAGAAGAATGCGAAGGTGCCTGTGTCAATTGTTACCGGCAAACCCGGTCGTGGCATACCCGACATCGCCATGAGCGCGACGAACTACTTCACCCGCGTGCAGGGTAAGGAAGGAGCCAGTGGCGGCACCAGCGCGGTCGCTCCCTTGGCTGCGGCCCTGGTCGCGTTGCTAAACCAGGCCAAAAAGAAACGGGTCGGGTTTCTCAATCCTTTCCTTTACGCCAACGTTGGCAAAGGGGTGGTGAAGGATGTTGTCTCCGGCACGAATGCCATCACGGGGACCGTGAAAGGATACAAAGCCGGTCCGGGATGGGACGCGTGTACGGGTCTCGGCACGCCCGATGGAACCGCCATTCTGAAAAATATTTAATCAGCTCCTTGGGACGCCTTGGATCATCCCGGATTCCAAGGCGTTCCCGCTCGCCCAACCGGCACGGCCCGTAACGTTGCCCTGGTAATGATGCGACCCCCACGCTGGTTCCGTCCGCCGTAGGGCGTGCCCACCTCTCGTGCATTTCCCATCGACGCATCCGGCGCTCCGCCGTTATTTTGCAGGCTGTGGTTGCGCCGTTGCTCAAGCTCGAAGCCGTGGAGAAATCGTTCTCCGGCGTTCGCGCACTCAAGCCGTTGGACCTCGAACTGGCGGCCGGAGAGGTGCTCGGCTTGGTGGGCGAGAACGGCGCGGGCAAGTCCACACTCATCAAACTCCTAAGCGGTGTTGAGCGGCCCGACGCGGGTGTTTTGCTGTGGCAGGGCCAGCGAGTCTCCTTTGATTCGCCACGCGCCGCGCTTGCGGCCGGGATCGCTACCATCCACCAGGAACTGTCTTGCTTCGACACTCTCTCGGTTGCCGAGAACTTGCTCCTTGGTGAGCCCTGGCCGCGCCGTCCGTGGGGTGGGGTGGATTGGGATCGGCTTTGCGCCGAGGCCAAACGGCAATTGGCGCAGGTCGGCCTGGATGTCTCGCCCCGATCGTCTTTCGGCGAGCTGAGTGCCGCGCGGAAGCAGGAGGTCGCCATCGCGCGCGCTCTTTCCCGACGAGCACGGCTTCTGGTCCTTGACGAGCCGACCGCCAGCCTGTCGGAACCGGAGGTTCAACGACTCTTTGCACATCTTGCCCGGTTGCGAACCGCGGGGGTGGCGATCCTGTACGTTTCCCATCGCCTCGATGAGATCATGTCACTGACCGATCGCGTGGCAGTGCTTCGCGATGGGCAGCTTGTGGGTCTGTACCCCACCTCCGAAGCGGATCTGAACCGCCTGGTTCGCGATATGGTGGGTCGTCCTCTCGATCAGGTTTATCCACACACGCGGTCTGGCGTTCTGGGCGCACCACTGCTCGAGTTGGATGGAGTCTCCCGAAAACCCATGTTCCGCGACATTTCCTTGCGGGTACATGCCGGCGAGATTGTCGGATTGGCGGGATTGGTGGGGGCTGGGCGCTCGGAGCTTGCCCGGGCGATCTTCGGCTTGTATCCGATCACTAGCGGCGTGTTGCGGTTGAGGGGTGAGACCTGGGCTGGACGATCGCCCGAGCACGCGCTCGATGCCGGCCTGGTTTATGTGCCGGAAGAGCGCAAGCGTCAGGGTTTGGTGCTGGATCATTCGGTGGGCCAGTCCATCAGCATTGGTTTTTCGGATCTTCTGGCGCGGTGGGGCTTGATCCCAAACCAAACCGAGAATGCCCGGATCAAACAGGCTATGAGCTCGTTTGGAGTCCGGGCCACCGGCCCGGAGCAGTCGGTTGGGACCTTGAGCGGTGGCAATCAGCAGAAAGCCCTGCTCGCCCGATGGCTCGAGCGCGAGCCCGAAGTGGTGCTGCTCGACGAACCGACTCGAGGTGTCGATGTGGCCGCCAAGGCTGAAATCCACGCCTGGATCGATCGCCTTGCTGCACAAGGCAAAGCCGTGCTGATGATTTCCAGCGACTTGCCCGAGGTGCTTGGAATGAGCGACCGCGTCCTGGTCATGTGCCAGGGCGCGATCTCGACCGAGTTGCGCGGCGCCGAAATGACCCAGCACAATGTGATTCTCGCAGCCTCGGGTCTGTATCAAGCCGAGGCCCACAGCGCGTGAAGGCGATGCCTCTTTCTCGCTCGCTCGCGCGGAGGTTAATTGTCTTATCCGCCGGCAACGTCCTGCTTCTCCTGGGAATCACACTATGCCTCAAGCAAGGCGCGTCCATGGCCGATATCCTCAGGAGGTGTGGCTCAGACGTAGCCCCAACCGTGCTCGCAGGATTGGGGATGACCGGGCTCATCTTCACCGGAGCCATCGATCTCTCCATTGCATCAATCGTTGTGGTGGCCGGTACGATCTTCGGCATTTTGGTGCAGCGAGGCGCGAGCCCTTCGACCTGTTACGGGGCTTGCGTCTGTACGGCTTGGGTGCTTTCAATGCTCAACGGTTGGCTCGTAAGAGCCTTGCGGATTCCCGCCATTATCCTGACGTTGGCCGGGCTGACATTCTATCGAGGGATGGCCCTGGTCGCCGCCGATCTTGGCGTGCCAAATTTCAGCGGGAATATCTCCGTTGCCGACGACGCGTTTCACGCGCCGGGCAAACGATGGGCAGGTTGGATCCTCCTCGTGGTGATTGTCGCTGCCTTGCTTTGGGAGAGGTCGGCTCGCACATCCAGGAGTTGGCTGGCCCTGGGAAGTTCCCCGGAGGCATGCCGCCTTATGGGGCTGCGCCCCTCCAAAATCCTGCAAAGCGCGTTCTGCGCGAGTGGTATCTTCCTGGGTTTGGCGGCACTGGTCTTTGTCACCCGGATCCAAGCAATCGAGCCGGCGCGGTTGGCTCTGGGTTTCGAACTGCAAGTAATCGGCGCAGTTGTCCTGGGCGGCGCTAGCATCTTCGGGGGGGAAGGGTGCTTTGGTGGAACGATCCTGGGCGCGCTCTTTCTCTATTTCACCTCGCAATTGCTCACTTATGCGGGGCTCAACCCCTATTTTCAGGAGGCGGTGGTTGGCGCGCTCATCCTGGCTGTGATCGGGTTGGACTGCGCGCTGCAACGCCAGCGGAAATCCTTGGAGGAGTTGGCGTGAAAGGCTGGGTCCTGCCAGTGTTGTTGGTGCTGGAAATGGGGCTGTTCACCGCCATCAGCGGCGCGATGTTCGACAGTCCAACCGCGTTTTTTCACTATTTCTCCGGTTATTTGGGCGATTTGATTGCGCAATCCGCGCCGGTGTTGCTTTTGGGCTTCGGCATGACACTGGTCATGATCACTGCTGGCATCGATCTTTCCGTTGGCTCGATGGTGGCGCTGGTGGCGGCCGTCATGGCCGTCTGCCCGGGCGGGCCTGGCTTCTGGTTTACGGCCGTGCCGCTTGGGCTTTTGGTGGCCGTATTGCTTGGGCTGACCAATGGGGTGCTTGTGGCTTGGCTCGATATTCCCCCGATCATTGCCACTCTCGGCACGATGATTTTCTATCGCGGGCTGTGTTTCGTCGTCCTGGGCGACGCGGAGAAGTCGCCTTTCATCGACGTGCCTGGGTATGAGGGCTTGGGCCAGTTTCTGGGCGCGGCTCTGCTGGTGGCCTTGGCTTACTTGGTGGGAGGGTATTATTTCGATCGTTCCCGCTGGCGTCGTGAGATTTTAATGCTTGGAGGCAACCGCATCGCCGCGAGGTACGCCGGAATCCCGACTGGTCGGCGACTTTGCCAGGTCTATGGACTCATGGGGTTGTTTGCGTTTGCGGCCGCGCTTTGCTTCACGGCGCGGAATAGCTCGGTGAGCGCGAGTTCGCTTACCGGGTTGGAACTGAGAGTCATCGTGGCCGTAGTGTTAGGGGGGACGCTAGTGCAAGGTGGCTCAGGTTCGCTTACAGGCACGTTCTTTGGCGTGCTCGTGGTTGCAGTCTTGGATGAGGGGCTCCGGGGCGCTGTCACGTGGGGCGAGCGGCACCTTCCATTCAAGATAAGCCACCTCCAATACCTGTTGCTGGGCGCGCTGTTGGTGCTTGGGGTTTGGTTAAACGGCAGAGTATCCCGGACGCGAGGCCGCTAGCGCGGCGGGGCTTCAGACTGCGTTCGGGGTGGCTCCTGGCTCCAGCCTATTTAAGCCACACGACCGTCACGCCCGAGTTGGTCGCGTTCAAGTCGTGATCGCCGCGCAACTCCGGCACGGCTTCGAGCAACGACAGGGTGGTTGGGTTGAAAATCGAGAAGTCTTCACCGGGGATGAACTCCTTGATCGCACCTTCTTTTTTCCGCAGGCCAAACGACTTTCGCAACCCGATGCATAAGACGCCACCCTTCCCACTGGATCCGTAGCCGTGAACCACTTTGAGCACCCTCAAGCGATCGGCCTTTGCCCGTTTAATCTCCTCGATCACCAGCCTGCGCGCTTCGTCGAGGGTCGGCATGTCGGCCTCGATGTTCACGGTTCTGATCAGCATGGTGTTTGGGTCTCGATGACTTTAGGCGGTCGGCGCAGCGACTGGATTCCGGACGCCAAAGGGCCAGAGATGACTCCACTTTGCCCAGATCAGAAAGGCGATCAACCCCGCCAGCAGGGTGACAGCGGCGTAGTTCTTGAGCACCAGATCGGTAGTGGTAAAAATGAACAGCCAGCCCGCTAAGGCGAGCAGTGGTGGCAATGGATAGAGCCAAATTCGGTAGGGCCGTTCGAGGTTTGGCGAGGTGCGGCGCAGGAGGATGACCGCTGCCACCTGGGCGATGAACTGCACCACGATTCGAGTCACCAGCAGCGCATCGATGACCGTCCCCAGTGATAGGAACGAACAGACGATCGAGATCGCCCCGATCAGCAACAACGAACGGTGCGGGAAATGCCGAGTTGGATGCAGGCTCGCGAACGCGCGGAAAAAGCAGCCATCCTTGGCCGCCGCGTAGGGGATTCTCGAGTAGCCAAGAAGCAAAGTGAAACAACTGCCAAACGCCGTCCAGAGAACCATCCAGGTGAACACGGCGGCAGCCCGGGGGCCGTAAATCTTGCTCATGAACATCGATACCACCGGGGGTGGAGGGTCGCTCGCGGGCACAAATTCCCGCCACGGCACGACCCCGATGATCGAGAGGTTAATCGCGAAGTAGATGCAGGCGACGGCGATGATGCTGATGATAATCGAGCGCGGAATGACTTTGCCCGGGTTCCGAACCTCTTCTCCGATGTAGCACACATCGTAGTAGCCCAGGTAGTCATAGACGCCGATTCGCGTTGCCGCCCCCAACCCCATAATGAAGCCGAGTGAGAATTGGAACCCACCCGGTGGGAAATCGAAAGCTAGATGATGGTCAAAATGGACCGCCCCAGTCCCCATCACGGCAAAGGTGGTCAGCAGCGTCCCTATCCAGAGGCTGACCGTGATTTTGCCGATCGAGGTGATCTGGCGATAGAGCAGGAAGATGTTCAAAACCCCCACGCCCACCAGCAACAGGTTCATCCGTGCGCGGGTCAGTTCCGGCCAGAGATAGCGGAGGTATTCGGCGAACCCGATGTAGCCCGATGCGATTTCCAGCGGGCCGCTCAGGAGAAACTGCCAGACAAAAAGGAAGGCCATCAGCCGACCAAGGGTTTCTCGGCCGAAGGCTTGTCTTAAGTAAACATACGAACCTCCCGATCCCGGGAATGCCGCCCCCAATTCGCTCCAGACCATGGCATCCGGGATGGTAATCGCCACGGCAATCAGCCATCCCAGCATCGCCTGCGGCCCGTTCAGGGCGGACATCAGCGCGGGGATAGTGATGAAGGGCCCGATGCCGATCATGTTGGTCATGTTCAGCGCCGTGGCCTGGAGGAGGCCGAAACGGCGCTCCAAATGCGGGGCCGTCGAATTTGCCGGCGCGGCGGCGGGATCGGAACTCACGGCGGCTAGGGAAACCTCAAATGCCAAGCAGGGTCAATGATGAACCAGGGAAAAGGATTGAAAAGCCCCACCCTGTTCCCTAGCCTGCGCGTCATGAAATCATTGTTCCGGGCCTTGCTTGCGCTTGCGTTCCTTGCCACTGGAGTGGGCGGCTTGAGGGCCGCGGATAAGGTGTACAACATCGCGGTGATTCCAAAGGGGACGACCCACGAATTCTGGCTTTCTATCCATGCCGGCGCGCTCAAGGCCAAACAGGAACTGGCTGAAAAAGGCGTGAAGGTGGAAGTGATTTGGAAGGGTCCCTTGCGCGAGGACGATCGGGATCAGCAGATCCAGGTGGTGGAGAACTTCATGTCCCGCCGAGTCAGCGGCATCGTGCTCGCCCCGCTGGACTCTCAGGCGTTGGTCAATCCAGTTCTAAACGCCATCAACGCGCACGTGCCCGTCGTGGTCATTGATTCCGGATTGAAGACCGACAAATACGTCAGTTTTGTCGCGACCGACAACTATAAAGGCGGCGTCTTGGCGGCCGAGCACATGGCCCGCCTCCTGAACGAGAAGGGGAACGTCATCCTGCTTCGTTACGCGGTCGGTTCCGCCAGCACCGAGGCTCGTGAGTCAGGTTTTTTGGACACTCTCAAACAGCGATTTACTGGGATCAAGATCATCAGTTCCGACCAATACGGCGGGGCCACTCGCGAAACGGCTTACCAGGCCTCACAGAACCTCCTCAATCGTTTCGGCCGCGATGTGGACGGGATTTTCGCGGTTAATGAACCCTGCACTATCGCTATGACCAAAGCCCTTCGCGACATCGGCCGGGCAGGTGGCAAGGTCAAGATGGTCGGCTTCGATGCTGGTTCTCAATCGGTTGCTGACATGAAGAACGGAGACGTGCAGGGGTTGGTGGTGCAGAACCCGGTGAAGATGGGTTATTTGGGAGTGATGACCATGGTCAGATTTCTGCAGGGAGAAACGGTTGAAAAACGCGTGGACACCGGAGTGGTGATGGTGACGCCCGAGAATAGCGAACAAGCCGAGATCAAAGAGCTCCTGCATCCTCCCCTGGATAAGTACTTGAAATGAGTCTCCGGTGCAGCGCGGCCGGGCTTGGCCTGTTCATCGGTTCGCGGGATGGGCTGCGTTACTGGGTTCGGCGGGGTCGCAGTCCCTTTTCCCTCACCGTCGCATCGGTCCTGTCGAACTGGTTCCCAGGGGCAATCCAAGGAGGCGCTCGAGCAGTGTCGGCAGTGCCACAGCAGCTTTTCTTCAAGCCACCCGAGGACGCCATCCCTCTCCAGGAGGTTGGCTTCAGGGGTGCCGGGGCATTACGAGCCGCGAGGAGCATTTCGAATCCCTCCGACTCCAACAATCGGCCGCTCCAATCGCGGCCTGCAAGCCGCGGCGGACGCTGCCTCTCGAGATGAGCGTGCCTCGTCTTCAAATGACCGGCGTGCGCAAGAGTTTCGGCGCAACTCACGCCCTTCGCTCGGTGTCATTCGAGGTCGGTCCGGGAGAAGTACACGCTTTGATCGGGGAGAACGGCGCGGGCAAAAGCACCTTGATGAAGGTGCTGAGCGGTGCCTACCAGCCGGACGCCGGCTCGATCCTCCTCGAGGGTGCACCCTTCGTCCCGCGGAGCCCGCTTCACGCTAGGGATTGTGGTATCGCCATGATCTACCAGGAGCTGAATCTCGCTCCTCACCTCAGCGTTGAAGAGAACATTCTACTCGGCGCGGAACCACAACGATGGGGTTGGCTGAATCGTTCTCGCCGTCGCGAGCTTGCGGGAGCGGCATTGGCCGAGTTGCGCCACGATGGCATCCCTCTCGACGCCCCGGTCAACACTCGCACGATCGCCGAACAACAGGTCGTTGAGATCGCCCGGGCCCTGGTCGGGCGGCCCAAGGTGATCATCATGGATGAACCCACCAGCAGCCTCACCCAGGTGGATACGGAGAACCTTTTCGATGTTGTCCGACGGCTGCGGGATCGAGGGGTGTGCATCATCTACATCAGCCACTTCCTCGAGGAATGCCAGCGGATATGCAACCGGTACACCGTTTTGCGTGATGGCGAGAGCGTTGGCAGCGGGGAGATGGCCGACGCCCGCATCGACCACATCATTCGCCTCATGGTCGGACGGGAGATCAAGGACATCTATCCTCGCTCACCTCACAAGATGGGGCCACCGGTATTCGAGTTGCAGAATGTGGCCGGGCAGCCCAAGCCACGCCGGGTTAGCTTGGCTCTCCGGGAGGGCGAGATCCTGGGCATCGCAGGCCTCGTAGGGGCGGGTCGCACGGAAACCGTCCGAGCCTGTTTTGGGCTCGACCGGATCGAAGGAGGTGTCGTTGTGGTCGGCGGCGCGACCAGCACGCGTGCTCGTCCGGGCCACAGGTGGGCGCAGGGAGTCGGGTTGCTTAGTGAAAACCGCAAGGAAGAAGGGTTGATGCTCAACCAGAGCCTGGCGGATAACACGACGCTGACCAACTTCGCACCCGTAAGTCGCTTCGGTTTCATCAATAACCGGCGCCAGCGCCAGCTCACTCAGGAATGGATGGGTAAGCTGGATGTCCGCGCCCGTAGCCCAGTCCAGCCGGTTGGGGAACTCTCGGGGGGCAACCAACAGAAGATCGCCGTTGGCCGGCTTCTCCACCACGACACCAAGGTCTTCCTCCTGGATGAGCCAACGCGCGGCATCGACGTCGGAAGTAAGGCTCAAATCTACCAGTTGATCGACGAACTAGCCGTCCGGGGCAAAGCGGTGCTCTTTATCAGTTCCTACCTCCCGGAGCTCTTGGGAGTTTGCGACAGCATTGGTGTCATGTGCCGCGGAGTTTTATCAGAGGTTCGTCCGGTGGCCGAATGGACCGAACAGAGCATCATCAGCGCGGCCATCGGCCAATGCGACCCCGTCACGGAGAAGCCATCTTCATGAGTAACACCGTCTCCAAGCGCCAGTGGGATCTAGCCCGGCTTTTCTACGTCCTAGGACCCTTCCTGATGCTCCTGTTCGTGGTAGCTCTGTTCAGCACGTTGCTGGGCATTCAGGACGTTCGTACCCAAATGGACTCAACCAACGCCCACGGATGGAGCGGCTTCTGGCACACCGTCCGGGTCAATCCATTCTGGGGGGAGATTTATCAAGGCTTGAGGGCATTCGCTTCTGGCGGCAACGCCAAGATCGTCCTGACCCAAACCGTGATCGTGGCGATCAGCGCTTTGGGGATGACCATCATTATTGTGAGCGGTGGAATCGACCTCAGCGTGGGAGCTACGGTGGCCTTGACCAGTGTGGTGGGTGCGACCCTGCTTTTACGGAACCATTCGCCGGTGTTTGTGTGCGTTGCCACGATCTTGGCCGGAGGCATCGTTGGCTTAGCTAACGGCAGCGTGATCGCCGGTCTGCGAATGATGCCCTTCATTGTAACCCTGGGTATGATGGGCATCGCACGTGGAGCGGCCAAGTGGCTTGCTGGCAATCAGACCGTCAACCCCACTGAGAATCCGGTCAACAACATCATGAAGCTCTCGGCCCCGGACGATCTCTTGCCTCTGCCGCAGGGAGTTTGGGTGGCCTTCGGCCTGGCCATCATTATGGCCATCATCATGCGTCAAACGGTCTTCGGGCGTTATGTTTTTGCTATTGGCTCGAACGAAGCAACGGCTCGCCTTTGCGGTATCCGAGTGCAAGTGCAGAAGCTGTTCATCTATTGGCTTGCCGGACTGTTCTTTGGGCTCTCGGGTCTCATGCAATTGTCGCGACTCACCCAGGGCGACCCCACGGTGGCTAACGGTTTGGAATTGGATATCATCGCCGCAGTGGTCATTGGTGGAGCCAGCCTGAGCGGCGGGACCGGGAGCATCCTCGGGTCGATGATCGGCGCGCTGATCATGGCCGTGTTGCGCAACGGCTCCAACATCATGGGCTGGCCCAACTACATGCAGGAAATCATCATCGGCGTGGTGATCATTTTGGCCGTCGGATTGGACCGGCTTCGGCAGAGCCGTTCGGCGGCTGCCAATTAGCGGGGTGATCCAGGTCCATACCATCTCGGATCTCAGCCTGCCTGAGCTCGCGCCCTACCGGACCATGCGGATGCAGCGCGAGCACCGGCTCCAGCGTATTTTCGTGGCCGAGGGGGAGAAAGTCGTGAGGCGTCTGCTAGAGAGTCCGTTGAAAGTCGTCTCAGTCCTCTTACCCCCAAATTGGTTCCAAGAGTTGGAAAGCGTGCTCGAACAGCGACCGGACCACATCCAGGTCTATTTGGCCGAAAAACCACTGCTCGAAAGCCTGACTGGGTTCTCCATGTATCAGGGCTTGCTGGCTGTTGGCCAGATTCCGGCGCCTCTCGCTCTGGAGGACGCTTACAGCATGGCCGCTTCTCCGCGCCTTCTGGCCGCGGTTGACGGCCTGAGCAGCGCCGAGAACCTTGGCTCGCTGGTTCGCAACTGCGTGGCCTTTCGCGCGCAAGCCCTCGTGGTCGGCGAAACTTGCAGTAGCCCGTACTTGCGCCGGGCCGTGCGCAGCTCTATGGGCACCGTGTTTCAACTACCAATCGTCGAGACCTCTAGCCTGGTTAAAGCATTGGCCAGTCTTCGGGCTCGGGGCACGCGAATCGTTGGCGCCCACCCGCATACCGAGGAACGCTCGCTGAGCCAAGCGCGGTTTGAAGATGATTGCTGCGTTGTTTTCGGTAGCGAAGGGTTTGGCATTTCCGATCCAATTCTGGAGGCCTGTGACGAGGTTGTAGCTATTCCGATGCCGCCCACGGTGGACTCGCTGAACGTCGCCAGCGCCGCCGCGGTGTTCCTCTACGAAGTGAGCCGCCAGCGAACTCAGGCTTCTAACAAGTGCCCCTCAGAGGCAAAGATGTCCGCGCAATCGGCAACGAAGTTTACCACCGTTTCTTCCGCCGCGTCGGGCAACACACCCAGACTGTAACCGGCCTCGCCGATGCGCGAAAAATCAGGGAGTTGGCCTTCAATGCGTCCTAGATCTGCCGATTCCGCTGCCAGATCAGCCAGCTTGATGACTGCCGTACGGTGATCCAGGTCCGTTTCCACGCCCTCGATTGGATCGCGATAGCGCAGGAGCACTTGCGCCACCTCGCCTGGGAGGTTCCAGCGGCTCGCCGCCAGCGCTCCTAACAAGGTGTGAGTAAACCCGATTTGTTCCAGTTCGGCGTCGGCCAGGTCGAGATTCTTGTCCTTAATCCTTAAGAGCACGCTCGAGTAGGCTTGCCGGGTCCTCGGGTGCGCCAACAACACGAACTGCCCCAGTCGATGGAGAATGCCCAGGAGGAAGACGTCGTCGGTCGAACGGCGGCCCATTTGGGTTGCGATCGCCCGCGCAATGACTGCGGTCGCCGCCGAATTGCGCCAGATCAACTTGTCCAGCGGGGTAGTCTTTTGGCTCATTTGCCTCAACGTCGCGGCCATTACGAGCGACTTGAGGTTCAGCAGGCCGATGACACCCACGGCATGGTCGATGCGGATGACTTTTCGCTCCTGGGCGAAGTTGGCCGAGTTGGCCATGCGCAGCACCGAGGCGACTAGCCCGGTATCGGAACCGACCGCCTCGGCGACTTGTTCTGTATCCGCATTGCAGTCGTCGATCAGTCCTAACACCCGGGCTGAACTCTTGGGCATGGCAGGCAGAGCCTCCACACACGCGAGCACCTCCTCGCGGTCGATGCCGCAGGCGAAGCGTCGCTCATATTGATCAAGAATGTCCTCCATAACCTCCGGGATCTGCTCTCGGTCTGCGCCGTCGCGGATTTGCCACCGCGAGGGCTGTTTTAAGACTTGTTTCCGACCTGAGCCTCGGCCAACAGAGCCTGCTTGGCCACCCTGTTACGCCTCCTGGCGGGATTGCGCTGGCCACGCTTCCCTCTATGTTGCCGATACTCAGCCAATCGAGGCTTGCACCTCGGCGGTCGTGTTGCCTACGACCCGGTCGATATCCAACAGCGTTTTGACTACTCCCTTGACCTTTGCCATCGCCAGGATGCATTCGGTCGAAACTTCGACGCCGAACCGTGGCGTCTCTTCAAGATCTGCCGCGGCGATATTCACCACTTCCTCAACCCCGTCCACTACCATGCCCATTTGGGTTGATTTGCCGCCTGGCAGCTTGACCTGGGCCACGACGATGCACGCCTGCTCGGTCGTTTGAGCCTCGGGCAATCCAAAACGCAATCTTAGATCCATGACCGGGATGATCTTGCCTCGCAAATTGATGACCCCTCGCACGTAATCCGGCATCTGCGGCAGGGTCGTGATTTCGGTGCGGCGGATGATCTCTCGCACTTTGAGGACATCGATTCCATAGGACTCCTGGTGCAAGGTGAAGGTGAGGTACTTGCCCGCCAGATGATGGACTCGGTCGTCGGTCGGTTTTGCTGGTTCTGTCTGCATATATTCGGCGTCAAAGTTTAGGTCGCGAGCCGGGGCCCGTTGGCTGCGCGCCAACAATCCTCGGCTAGGCGCAAGCCGCGGGTCCTGGGTCAGCCTGTCCCGCTAGGAGAGTATCGGAAGGTGCGGTTGAGACTTTAGCCCAGATTGAGTCTCGCTTGCTGGGCAAAGCCGGCCAGGGCATGAACGTTCTCAGGTGGGGTATCACTGGGCACCTCACAACCCGCGCCGACCACGTAGCGCGGGCCCGCAGCCTGGTAACACTCGTTGAGTTCTCGGGTCACGGTTTCAACATCTCCCTCGCGCAGTACCTTCACCGGATTGATGTTGCCGAGCAGCATCTGCTGCTTGCCCATTTTGGTCCTTCCTTCGGCCATGGGCGCCGGGTAATCCAAGTCCACTATCTCGCACCCAAGACGTCCCATTCCTTCCAGAATGCCTCGGGTATTCCCGCAAATATGGAGCCTAACTTTGGCACCGAGTTCGTGCAGGCCGTCCACGAGCCTCTTCTCGTACGGCCAGATCAGAGATTCGTAGATTCGTGGGCCGACCAGAGAAGCCGCCGCATCGCCCACTCCCATCACATCGATGCCCGCCTTAATCTGGGCCTTGGCAAAGCGCAACTCCATTTCAACCACGAAGTCGAACAAGTCCCTGACAAAGACCGGGTCATCGTAAAAATCGGTCATGAGAGAGTTGATGCCTCGGAGATCGGCGGCCTCGGCGCACGGCCCCTCGACCCAACCTTCAATCCACTTCTCTCCACCCACCAGTTGCTTGAAGAGGGCCGCCGCCCGCACCCTATCTTCCATCCGACCACCACTCATTGGATCGGGAACCTTGAGCCGGGCCAGGTGATTCTTATCTGCCAGGAGCGCTTGTTCCTCCAGCAGCGCCGGTGGTTGGTTGTCGAACAATGCAATTTGCGCTCCGCAGTCCGCCGCCTCCCGGGCTGGATCCGAAATGCAGGAGACGTGATCGAATCCAAACTCCTCCGAGACACGTATCTGCGCCTCGACCAAAACACGATAATCCGTGACGTACCGCCGGTATGGCACGCCGATTTGCGCGGCGGCGAACATCATCGTGATCGCCATTAACGGCAGCCGATCGATAGGTTGTCCTGCCAGGTGGGCCAGAATTCGTTCTCGGCTATTCATGATGTTTTGAAACCAATTGCCTCAGATCGCGGTCAAGTTCAACCTGAAGACCCGTGGTCCGAGTCAAAGGGTTGTGGTCCGGTTGGGCATTGACCAAGATCAATGGGGATCGCCCTCTTGCTCCCCCATAGTTGGCTTTGCAACACGATCTGAATATGTTGAACCGCAGAATGCTTTTGGTGAGTTGCTGGGTTGCGGCCCTGCTTGCCGCTGGGGCGGTCAGTCTGTCCTTGGGCGCCGAGATGCCTTCGCAAGTCGAGCTGCCTGCACCGCGGACCGACGGTGGCTTGCCCCTAATGCAGGCATTGAAGGAGCGCCAGACCACACGCGAGTTCAAGTCCGACCCGCTCCCAACCCAAGTCCTGTCCGACCTCCTCTGGGCGGCCTTCGGCATCAACCGTCCGCAAGCTCACGGGCGCACGGCACCTTCGGCTATGAATTCCCAGGAGGTCGAGATCTACCTCGCTCAGGCTGACGGCCTCTATCTCTATCTCCCTGGCGAGAATCGTCTTAAGCGCATCAAGGAGGAGGACATTCGGTCAAGTACCAGTGGTTCTCCGTTCGCTACTCAAGCGCCGGTCACCTTGATTTTCGTCGCTGACCTGAACCGAATGGAAAAGGCCAAACCGGAGGACAAACCCTTCTACTCAGCAATCGACACGGGATGCATCAGCCAAAACGTCTACCTCTTCTGCGCTTCGGCGGGTCTGGGCACAGTCGTGCACGACCTCGATCGGGCCAAGCTCAGCGCGGCCATGAGCTTGATGCCCAATCAGAGGATCGTTCTAGCGCAGGCTGTCGGCTACAAACGATGAGCCTACTCCTCAACAGCCCTCCCGCCCCACTCTCCAAGCCCAGCTCGAGCGAATTCTAGCGAGTTTCCTCGTCCGCGTTGTCGGCGATGCGGACCTGTCCCTGGCTGTGATTGGTGATCTGCTCCTTGCCCTTGATCAGATTTCCCGTGATCACCGCGCGGTGAACGTTCGTGCCGAGCTCGATTTGAGGCTTGGCTTCCCGGAACTCGCAGCCGCGAACGACGAGGCTGCCCCCCTCGGCTTGGATCGCATGACGCCCCTCTTTATTGCCGTCCCACTGCACGAACGTGCAGTCGCCGAAGCTCACGGTGCCCCTGCCGCCGATTTTGGCGATTTGGTTGCACGGCCCCCAATACGCGCAATTGACGAACTTCACACTGCCTGTGTGCGTAGATTTGACCTCGACCATGGTTGGGTCCGGGCCGTGGAACGACACAAACTCACCGTTCGTGATCAGCAGCCCGAAAGGCGCGCTGTCTTCTACTTCTACTGCCCTAAAACAGTCGTCGGCCCCGATGCCCAGGAAGTTACCGTTGCAGACTCCCCCCGCGCTCTTGATGAACTTGTAGCCAACACGATACCCAAAACAGAACGTGTTCAAAACGTATTCCCAATCCGCTCGGGCAAAAATGAAGGCCTCTCCGTTTTCCATCTGCCATTGGCGGAGTTTGGGCTTATTGCTCCACCAAGGGTTGAAATGGACATCCTCAATGCGTCCAATGTCGTAGATGCGGTCCACCATAATGCCACGTCGGAGGGGTTGGCCCTGGACGTCTCTGATTAGGTGCCGCTCGCTTCCGGTGGTTTCGATGCCGTTGTACGGATTAAGGAGTTCGACCTGCAATACGGCAGGATTCTTGCCTCGCATCGCGATCGTCCACGGGTAAGCCTGAGGCTCTGCGTCATCCGGTTGCTGTGGGTAGTAGATGACCACGCCCTTGAGGGTGGCGTTGTGGTTCAAAGTGATGAACGGCGTGCCGGATTCGTTTCCCGCCCCCTCCGTTACCAAGAAGGTTGTTCCATCATCAGTCGGCTTAGGAAGTCCGGGATCGCGAATCCCATTGTGCGCGGGCACCGATTTCCAAACACCCTCCAGCGCCACGGCTGGTGGCACATTCAAGTGACCCGCGAACAGGTAGTTGCCTCGACTGACGCTTACTGTTCCTCCGCCCTTCGCCGCCGCGTCTAGCGCGCGCTGAAAGGCGGCCGTGTCGTCTGTCTTCCCGTCGCCCTTCGCGCCGAAGTCGGCGACCGAAGAGGAATCGGCAGCTTCAATTGCCAGCGCCCCGGCCAAGAGGCACGCAACCATCAGACAGGTGCCCCTGGGGCGAGGCTTGGCGCTCACTACACTTTCCAGCCCCCCCGCTTCACGCGGTCGAGCCAGCCGTTGGCTTCGGCGTCCCCTATGAATTGCTCTTTAGCCGGGTCCCACTTGAGTCTGCGATGGTTCCAGTAGGCGAGGTTGCCAAGGTGGCAAACCGTCACGGAGCGACAGCCTACCTCCACATCACAAATGGGCCGCTTGCGCGAACGAACACAATCCAAGAAATCCTTGAGATGGTTATCGCTCTTGTAGAGATGGATGCCATTGGCATCGATGGTTTCCTTTCCGATCTCTTCCGGGTCGGCTTGGAACTTGCCACGATCCACAAAGATCTTGCCCCGTTCACCGATGAACGTGACCCCGCCTTTGCTCGAATCGTGAATCATCTCCACCCCATTCGCATAAAGATAGCGCAACCCGGTCCTGGCGTTGGCGTCGTCGGGCGGGATGATCTCCACCGGCCCGCTCTCGTCCATCCCCAACCCCCATTGGGCGATGTCGAAATGGTGAGCGCCCCAGTCGGTCATCATGCCCCCGGAGTACTCGCGGTAATTGCGCCAGTCGGGGAAATGCTTGTGGACGCCTCTCGGGCTTAGCACTGAGTTGTACGGTCGCAGCGGTGCGGGACCGAGCCAGCGATCCCAGTCCAACCCCGGTTCCATCGGCTCTTCCGGCAAGTCGCACCACTTAGAAGACGGGCCAACGCCAACGATCACCGTCTTGATCTTGCCTAGCTTGCCGTTACGCACCAGTTCACAAGCCTTATGGAACTCGCTGCTGGAGCGCTGCATGCTGCCGGTCTGGAAGACTCGATCGTTCTTGCGAGCCGCCTTGACCATGGTACGAGCCTCGTGGATGGTCAGGGAGAGAGGCTTTTCACAATAGATATCTTTTCCCTTGTTGGCGGCGGACACGGCGACGAATGCGTGCCAATGGTCCGGGGTGGCAATCACCACCGCGTCGATATCCTTGCGAGCAAGAACATCCCGAAAATCCGGATAGCCTGTGCAGTCTTTGAATTCAGTGTTTTTAACCGTCGCGTAATATTCCTCCACCGTCTTCTTGCTGTGCTCACGGCGGGTGGTGTCCACGTCCGAAATCGCGACCACCTGGGTATTTGGATGGCGCAAAAAGCCGCTGAGCAGGCCTCGCCCCTGGGTTCCAACGCCGATAAAGCCCATCGTGATTCGCTCATTCGGCTTGGCGCCGGCTTCCGCCGCCCAAATGCTGGCAGGCAGCAGAAGCGGAGTGGCGATCGTTGCTGTCGTCGCCGTGGCTAAGAAGCGGCGGCGATTTATCTTGGTCTGTGGAGGCATAAGTAGGTTTTGTTCAACTGACGTCCCACATCGGCATAACATTCAAGGAGTTTTTCGACGCCACCAACAGGCCCACTCAAGACCACGCCGGTTCGGATACGAGCGTGGGACCCAATGGGCGATCAAATCCAGGTGGGGGCCGAACCGGGCCATGATCTCGCCGCGATCTGTCCCGAACGGTGGTCCATCGGTGCCCGGGATCAGATAGAAGATCGCTAAATACTGCCCGGTCGGCTTGAGCCAGCGGAGGACCGCCTGCACATATTCCTCTCGCTGCGAGGGATGAATCGCGCAGAACAACGTGTGTTCGATCAGCCAATCAACCTTTTCGACGGGTTGTTCGGTGAGGAAGTTTCCAAGCCGAAACTCCGCTCGCAGGCCCGCTCGCAGCGTTCTCTCCTGGCACAGCCGCACCGCGCTGGGCGCAAGGTCCAGGCCCACAGCCTGGAGGCCGCTCCGGGCCAAGACGCGCACGTCGTGCCCAGTGCCACAGCCTGGGACCAGCGCCGATTGCGCCGCCCCCTGTTGATGGGCTCGAAAGAAGTCCTCCAGCCCAGGTGATGCCTCTCCTTTCTCCCAGGGCATATCGTTGGTTTGATAGCGGCTTTCCCATTGGGCTTCGATCTGAGCGGCTTCTGGTTGCACGCCCCAAAGCTTACCCACAAGCCCCTCCTAACGCCATGGCCAACTCCTCGCGTTGAAAGCCTGCCGCGGCCAGTTTGGATGAACATGCCCCCCAAGTTCGGGCTTTTGACTTGTGGGACTAGGTGAATTTCGTTTCAATGCGCCCCTGCATGGACCCAACGAGCCGAACTGGTTCTCCTTCCCGGCCGGATGCGAACGGTGGCGCCCCAGTTCGAGAAGAGGCCTCTGAGCGCTCCGAGATTAACATCCAGACCACCCCGGCGCTTTATTACCGATGCGATGTCGCCACCGAAGTGCTTCTGTACGCCATCGTGGTCTATTCCGCTTGGGCATTTGGAGTGGCCTCAGATTCCAGCATCCTGACGATGAACTTTGGTTGCCTGGGGTTGGGCGCACTTTGGGGTGTTAAACTTTGGATTCGATGGCGATGGGGGTATCGTCCTCCCCGGTGGGGCGAAGAGGTTCCCGTGCGCGGCAAGACCACGCTGTTTCGTCCTCCAACGCGCTTGGCCCGCTGGATGACGCGCGCGCTTGCGGCTTTGACTATATTCGTCCTCCTTTACTGCTTTGTCGCTGCGGTCAACGCCCGGGCTACATTCGTTCGTCGCGCGCAGGTGTTTAACCCCTCGTTTGTCTCCTGGCTCCCTCACAGCTACTCCGCAGGCGCCACCTGGCTCGCATTTCGGAATTACCTCTGTTTGGCGGTTGGGTTCTGGGCCATCCGCGATTGGTTGTTGGGCAAGAACGAGCGCGAGGCGACCTATGAGCAGGGTGGGTTTCTTGACCCGCTAGGCTCGGACCGCCTCCCTTTGCCAGAGCGGCTTTACCGATTGTTCTGGGTTCTATGCGCCAACGGGACGCTCCTGGCGGTGGTTTCGATCGTCCAGAGAGTAGAAGGCACCGATCGCCTCCTTTGGCTGGTCAAACCTACCTATGGCACCGCCGAGTTCCATTTTGGTCCGTTCGGCTACCGCGGGAACGCAGCCCAATATTTTAACCTGCTTTGGCCTGTGAGCCTGGCTTTCTGGTGGACCCTCTATCGCCACAGCCGGGCGCTTAGGCGTGCGGATGCCCGCGTGGGCGCCGAACCCCACATTGTGCTTCTGCCCTGCGTTCTGGTCCAGGTGGCTTGTCCGGTCATCTCGGCCAGCCACGGTGGGGCGGTAGTCGCGGCCGTGTTAGCGGTGGGCGCCTTGGGGATTCTCATGGCCGCTAACTGGAAGGCACCTCCAGCGGTGCGAACGGTTATGATGGTGCCCTTTCTGGCCGGGTTGACCCTAGCGGTCATCTTGGGCCGCAACCAATTCGACCAGGGCCTCACCAACGCATTCATGGACGATCTCGGGGACCGAGTGGAGATTTATCAAAACGCGGCCCAAATGGCAGTGGATCATCCGGTCTTCGGCATGGGACCCGGAACCTTCGGTGACATGTATCTGCTCTATCGCTCGAGCGAGCGCAACGTCTGGGCTGTCTTTGCTCACAACGACTGGCTCGAAACCCTCATCACTTTTGGGTGGGTCGGCTTTTCAGCGGTGCTTTTGATGCTCGCCCACGTCTTCGTCCGATGGTGGGTCCGTGACGGACTTCCCTGCCGGTGGGACCTGATGGCGATGATCTGGCTCGCGCTCGGCGGGGTCTTGTTCCACGCCAGGTTCGATTTCCCCTTACAGACCTACCCCCTGCTTTTCCTCTTCCTCTTGCTGTCCTCCGTCGCGTGCTGCGCAGCCCGCGAACGTTAGGTGAAGGTTAGTACACCTTGCGAAGGTGCGAGGGGAGAATGTTTAGCTCGGAGCGATACTTCGCTACCGTGCGACGGGCGATCAGGACCCCTTTCTCGCTGAGTCGCTTGACAATCTCCTCGTCCGACAGCGGTTTGGCCGTGTCCTCTTTGGATACCATCTCAGTGATGAGACCTTTGACGCTCTCGTTTGACATGCCCACGCCGTTGGCCGTGGGAATCCCCGAAGTGAAGAAATACTTCATCTCGAACACCCCTTGCGGGGTCTCGATGTACTTGTTCGAGACTGCTCGGCTGACCGTGGTCTCGTGCACACCCACGACCTGCGCGACTTGCGCCATGGTCATCGGTTTGAGATGCGAGACCCCGTTCTCCATGAACTCCTGCTGCCGGCTGACGATCTCCCTGGCGATGTTGATGATCGTCTGTTGGCGCTGCTGCAAGCTCTTGATCAGAAATTTCCCGGCCCGGATTTTGTCGCGGATATAGTCGCGCACCTCCTGCGAACTGTTGGCTTGAGCCATCAGATCCTTGTAGGTGTTGCTGATCCGCAGATGCGGGACCGCGTCATTATTGGTGGAAATCACATATTCGGCACCCGCCTTTTGCACGAAAACCTCGGGCACCACGTATTGCTGGTTGTCGGGCATGAAGTCCCGTCCGGGACGCGGCTCGAGGTGGCTGATCCGTTCCACCGCCTTTTGGATCTCCTCAATGCTTTGGTCTAGTCCTCGCGCGATTTCGGGTAAGCGCCGTTTGCCCAGCGCATCCATGTAATCGGCGATGATCTGGTGTTCGATCGAATCCTGACGGCCCGCTCGCTCAAGCTGGAGGAGCAAGCACTCCTGCAAATTACGGGCCCCGACTCCCGGAGGATGGAACGTTTGGACCACTTTGAGGACCGCGATGATCTTGTCCGACGCGATGTTGGTGGAAAAAGCCAGCTCGTCCACGCTTGCCTGCAGGTAGCCGTGATCATCTATGTTGCCGATGATCATCTCCGCGACCGACCGCTGATCGGCGTCCAAGTCGGAAGTCCGCACCTGTTCCAGTAGGTTTTCCTGCAGAGAGGTTACCGCTACCAGCGAGTCGAACATGTACTGCCGACGTTCCTCCTCATCTTCCCGCTGGCGCATCGGCACGTTGGTCTCCGCGAAGTGGTCCCGCCACTCCTGGTCCATCTGGGCGAGCTTCTCGAATTCGGCCTGAAAATCGTCGACCGGCGCCGTTGTGGTCTTCTCCGTGGCTGGGTCGAATTTGGTGTCTGCCGGCGGTTCGGCTGGGTCGGTTTGGTCCGGAGGTGCCTCCCCGTCCAGTTCTCGTTTCTCCGCCAGCGAGACCTCGGTGGCGGAGATTTCCTCAAGGACCGGGTTTTGCTGCAGTTCCTGCTCGACCATGGTCTTGAGCTCGAGCATGGGCGCTTGCAGCAGCGCCAGAGATTGCTGCAGCTGTGGCGCCAGGACTTGCTGGAGCGCCATGCGCTGCGAAAGATGTAGGCCGTGAGCCACGATGGATATGATAGGCGAGTTGGCCAATAGCTCAAGGCAAATTGGCATAACGTTTGCTTCTTGGTTTGTCAGAAACCGGTTAACCAATTGGATACTAGTCCTTTAAGTCGTTTTCTTTAATTCATTGATCCGGCCCCTTAACCCGCCCTAGGATGCCCTCGTGCCGGTACACTTCACTATTCTCGGTAGTGGCTCGGGGGGGAATTGTGCCTTCCTGGAGACTGACCAGACCCGGATCTTGATCGACGCCGGCTTCTCGGCCCGCCAGATCCGCCAGCGCCTTGCCAACATCGGCCGTTCACCCGAGTCCCTTCACGGCATCCTTGTCACCCACGAACACGGCGATCATGTCCAGGGTCTCGCCGTCTTGTGCTCGAAGCTGCAGATTCCAATTTACTGTAACCGCCTCACCAAAGACGCGATCGAATACCAACTCGAAGCTCGATTCGACTGCCGCGTCTTCGCAACCGGTGCGTCCTTCGAGTTGGGCGACCTGTGTGTCGAGACATTCTCGGTCCCCCACGATGCCCAGGATCCAGTTGGCTTCCTCTTGCGCGCTCCCGGAGTGAACATCGGCTTCCTCACTGACTTGGGCCATGCGACACGACTGGTTATCGAACGGGTCCGTCCCTCAAATGTCTTGGTGCTCGAAACCAACCATGATTCACGGTTGCTCCAGGACGACACCAAGAGGCCTTGGAGCGTAAAACAGCGCATCCTCGGCCGGCACGGACACCTTTCGAACGCGGCCGCGGCGGACGTGGCGGAGCAAGTCGTCTCAGCGGAGCTACGCCAGGTTTACCTTGGGCACCTGAGCCGGGACTGCAATCGTCCCGAGTTGGCGCGAGCGGCTGTGGGCGGTCGCTTTGGCGAAATCGGCGCCACGCATATTCAGGTCCATTCCACCTCGCAGGACGTGCCTTGTCCCACGTTGTCCCTTTAATGTTGGGTTGGTGCTAGATCCGTCATGCCGACGTCAATGTACTGCCCTCCTCCCCTCTGGTGACAATGTACCGCGATGATGTTCTGGCCCTGCTTCAGAGCCCCTCTGCCCTCCGGCGTGATCTCGTAGTCGTCGTAGTCGCTGCTGGCCCCACCTGATTTGTAGGCTAAGATCCCGTTGATATAGACTTCGACGTCGTCATCGTGGTGAATCCTCAAGGAAACCTCCGCCGAGGGCAGGTTCGACAACTCGAATTGGCGCCGTAACCAAATGTCCCCGGTGCGCCATTCAGTTCGCACCAGCGCGCCAGGTGTTCCTTGAGTGCCGAAGCCGGCTGAACCCTCCCTCCAGTTCGATACGTCGAACTCCGGTTTGATCCAGTTTTCTCTCGGCTGCTCGGTAGTGTAGCGCCACTTCACTTCCTGTTCCTTGGCGGTCGGCGCGAGGACGGTCGTTTTTGGCTCCGGACCGAGTTTGCCGAGATTGGCTGCTAGCACGGTTGCGGGGTCCATCTTCACCACTTCCCGGTCGTAGGTGAGCAGTCCGTTGCCTTCGTATTCGACATCGGTAGTTTGAGTATAGACCGCGGCGCTTAGCCCAGGGTCGGCCTTGAGACCATATACACCGCGCAGCAGCTTGGCATATTGGCGCGTAAGCTTCTCCCGGCTGCCCATTCCCCGATAGCCCCAGGTTTTTCCGGCCCAGGTGTGGCCGTCCACTCGAAAGCCCAAACCACCAAACTCTCCAAGCACCGCTGCCCGTTCCGATTCGGGCTTGGGAGATCCTGGGCCTGGATAGTTGTGCATATCGTGTACGTCCCCGACGCCGCGATCTGCCCATCCGCTTGCGTTGTTTACCAACCGCGAGGGATCCAGGCTCTTTACCCACCGCGAGAGTCGCGCCGTGTCGTATTGTCCCCAGCCCTCATTGAAGACTACCCACATGACGATGCTCGGATGGTTATACCGCCCGTGAACCAGAGCCTCGAGCTCCGCCTCGAACTGACGCGCCGACTCCGGCGAACGGGTGATGTCGGGGTCTCTGTCTCCGATAAAACGGTCCCCGGCCGGCATGTCTTGCCAGACCAGCAACCCCAGTTTATCTGCCCAGTAATACCACCGCTCTGGTTCAACTTTGACATGTTTGCGCGCCATGTTGAATCCGAGCTTTCGCGTGATCTCGATGTCGGAGCGCAATGCCGCATCCGTCGGTGCCGTGTAGATGCCATCCGGCCAAAAACCTTGGTCCAGTGGCCCAAGCATGAAAAACGGCCTGTTGTTGAGGAAAATGCGCGTCACGCCCTTCTCGTCCTTGCCCAAGGCGACTTTGCGCATTCCAAGATAACTCCCCACGGAGTCGACCGCCTTACCGCCGTCCTTCAGGATAACTTTCAAATCATAGAGGTAGGGATCGTCCGGCGACCATAAATGAGCGTTGGGTAAATTTAGCGCGGTTTCTTCATCGGGTTTGCCCGTTCCGTGCGAGACCACTTTGCCTCCAGCGAGAACCGAAACCTCCACCGTTTGGCCCGCGGCCGCCTTCCGTCCTTTCACCACCAGCCTTACGCATCCGGCGTCCACGTCTGGAGTGATCTTCAGTTCGGCGATACCTGCGGCTGGGACGGGCTCCAGCCACACCGTTTGCCAGATCCCGCTGCAGGCCGTGTAGAAGATGCCTTGGTCGGGCTTGCGCACCTGCTTGCCTCTTGCGTAAGGACCCGCGTCTGTCGGATCCCAAACCGCCACCTTCAATTCGTTGGGGCCCGATGGCTTGAGCGCGTCTGTGATGTCGAAGCTGAAGCCGTCGTAGCCTCCTTGGTGCTCGCCGATCCGCTGGTCATTGACCCACACCATCGTCTCGAAGTCCACCGCTCCGAAATGGAGCCAAATGCGCTGCCCCGTCCATTTGCGCGGCACCTCGAATTGGCGCCGATACCACAGCCGATCTTTTTCCGTGATCGTGCGTCGGACCCCGGAGAGCGCAGACTCGACGGGGTAGGGGACCAGGATTGGGGTGAAGCCCGTGGGCTGCGAGGCCTCCTTGGATGTGATGGCCAAGTCCCAAATCCCGTTGAGACTCCGCCATTCTCTGCGAACCATCTGTGGCCGGGGATACTCCGGCAGGGCGTTGTTTGGAGACACTTCTTTCGTCCAGCGTGTCTTGAGCGGACCCTCTGCCAGGTGCCACGCCTGCTGCGCCGAGCCGGTAGCTAGACCGCCAACAAGAGACACGAATACACAAGCAGCCAACAATGGTTTCATGATCCGCTAGCCTCTCTACGATTCTTGCGCGACGCAAGACGGGAATCGAGCGCGGGAAGTCGTCCTGTCGTCGGATCCGGATGTGCAATCTACCGCGACATCCCGGAGCAAGGGTGCCTACCCATCCCTCTCGGCAAACCTGCTAGATACAGCCAACCGATCCCCGCTCAAACCTGCCAATACTCGTACCCTCCTCCGGATTCTGGGACTCTCGCCTAGTTTTTCGTCTCGGTCCAAAATGGCGCATTTCCGATGGGGTATTTTGACCAGTCACGATAATTGAAATGCCACCATTCCTCCGGTTCGAGGCTGAAGCCCTCGGATTCCATGGCCCTGCGGAGTAGAGCACGGTGCCACCGTTGCAGGCTGGTACCGCCAGGATAGTTCGCATAGGCTCGTCCCGTGGACTCGTCATAAGTGCTCACCATCGGCACCGGTTCGCCGGTTCCCAGGTCATAGAGCGTGAGGTCCACGGCCGCTCCTCGATTGTGCTTAGAGCCTTCGGCCGGGTTCGCCACCATCCACCTTTTGTCGGCGGGCGTAGCGTCCCAAAACACCTTGGTCACGAACCAAGGACGATAAGCGTCGTGGATCAGCAGACCATAGCCCTGTTCCTGGAGTTTGTGGTGCGCCCGCACTAGGGCTTCCGCGGCGGGTCGTTGCATGAACGAACGTGCTTGCGGATAGAAAACGCTGCCCAGGAAATTGTTGGTGCTGGCGTAGCGTACCTCCAGCTTGATGCTCGGGTCCAGCGTCACCAATTCAACCAAGTCTGGCTCCCGGAAGTCCCCAGTTTCCTTGGGTGGCCGTGCCCTTTGCGCTTCGCGCAACAGGTCGGCGACCGGCCGTAGCGGTTTCACCGTCAACTGCCGTGCTCCCTCACCCGGTCCAACCGCTCGACGCTTGAACGCCACATTTGCGGCGTTTACCTCGGTCCCCACTCCACGTGCGTCTCGTTTGAAGATCAGCCGTTCGTCACGGTAGAGGCCAGAGCTGGGAAACTTGAAAACGTTGTCCGAAACCCGTTCTAATGGATCAAACTCAAACCACTCGATCAGTGCCCAGAGTTGCCCATCGCGCTCGAAGATGTAGAGGATGTCATGGTCCCAGCCGTATTCCCCGATGAGCCCTTCCATGAACGCCGGCGCCGACGCCGGCTTCCTCCAGGCCGCTCGCTTCCAGCTGTTCGTTCCCACCACAACCCGGTCGCCCTCGAACCGCACCGGGGTCCCGTATTCGACTGCGCCGTCGGTAACTATAGCCTCTCCTACGGCACGCAACCTTGACTGGACGCCGCCAGTTGAGGCGAGCATCAGCAATTCTCCGTTGTCGTCCACCAGGTCGAGGGTGGTTCCGCCCACGCCTTCGTATCGGCCCGCTTTGTCTCTCGCTAATTCGCGCGGCACCGGGGCGGTCTGCTCTGGCCTCTGAACCGGCGTGCCTCCCCGAGTCGCTACCATAGCGGTCACTGCAGCATCTGCGATTCGGTCGGTCACAGCATTGACGATATCTTTCGTCGCGATAACCACCACGCCCAACTTGTCATCCGGCAGCGCGCGTAAAGAGGTAGCGAAACCATAAACCGCCCCGTCGTGGCCCACGGCTCGATGCCCCGCCACCTCGTAAAGCCTGAAACCAATGCCGTAACCGGACTTCTGTCCTGGCTCGGCGAACTGGGGCGTCCACATCTTCTCGAGCGTTGAAGGTTGTACGACGACGCCCTTCGGCCCTTTGCCCCCCGCGAAGAGCACGGACAAAAATCGCCCCAGGTCCATAACGCTGGTGTAGAGGCTTCCGGCTGGGCTTATTCCCAAGGCGAACCTGGGGGCTTGGTTGGTTCGTCCATCCAGGGTCCACATCTGACCTTTGGCCAGGCCCTCGATGATCGATGCCTCGGCGGTGAAGCTGCTGTGCGTGAGTCCCATCGGTTCCAACACCGCACCTTTGAGGTAGCGCGCGAACGGCATTCCCATCTTCCGTTCCAACACGTAGCCCACGACTGCAATTCCCGCGTTGGAATATTTGGTGCGCGTCCCGGGGGCGTACACCAGTTCCGTGCGGTTCAGGCTCGCTACCGTTCGTGCCAGGGAAGGGGACGTAGGATCGAAGTAGTTGCCCACCGGCGGCTCACGCACCAAGCCGGACCGGTGAGACATGAGTTGGCGCAAGGTTATGGCCCCGCCGAATGGATTTCGCGGTTTGAAGCTGGGCAGGTAGTTCTGGATCGGCGCGTCTAGGTCGAGCTTGCCCTGCTCAACGAGTTGCATCACCCCAATGTCCGTGAAGAGCTTGGACACCGATCCAGCGCGGTGAACCGTTTCCGCGGTGGCTGGAACGTGTTTGGCCAGATCCGATAAGCCGAACCCCTTCGCCCAGACGATTTGCTGGTCGTCAACCAATGCGATCGAGAGCCCAGGGATCCGCTTGTCGGCCATTTCATGAACGACGAAGTTGTCAATGACCCCCGCCGCTTCAGCATATTTCGGTGTCGGCCCAACGCCCGGTTGGGGATCGGGTTGAACCCCGATGACCCGAGCCGTAAGCACGCTGGTGAGGAGCGCGAGCCGGAGGGCAGTCGCGATTGTCCCGGGAGCGAGTCGTGGTAAGGCCATCTCAGGTGCGGGCTAGTTTGCCCATTGTGTCCTCCCAGCCCCTACCTGAACTCAGTGGGGTTGGGCAAGTCCTTTCCGCGCCGATTATTTGCCGATACAGAACTGGCTGAAGATCGAGTCCAGGAGGTCCTCGGTGCTGGTCTTCCCCACCACCTCGCCGACGGCGTTGACCGCGATGTGCAGTTCCATCGCGACGAGTTCCAGCGTGATCCCCTGATTCAGCCCGTCTACAGCGTGGACGGTCGCTTCGCGGGCGCGGCGCAGGGCTTGTTGGTGCCGGGCATTGATCATCACCTCCAGCATTTCCGTGCGTATCTGTCCTGCCCAAACCAGTTCCTTGATCGCCGACTTCAGCTCTTCAATGCCTTCCCCGGTCAAACACGAGACCATCACCGCCAACCCCCCGACGTTGGCTGGCAAATGCAACTGCGGAGGTAGGTCGCATTTGTTACAGACCAAGATGCGCTTCTTGGCCCCGGCCTCCCCCAAGCGTCGAGCATCTTCCTCGTCCAGCGGGCTCGAGCGGTCCAGGACGTGGAGAATAAGATCCGCGCGGGCCATGCTTTGTTGGCTCCGCCGCATTCCTTCCTGCTCGATCGAGTCGCCCGCCTCCCGCAGTCCTGCTGTATCTACGAACACCACGGGCAACCCGCGGACGTTCGCGGTCTCCTCGATGGTGTCGCGCGTGGTCCCGGCGATCGGGGAAACGATTGCCCGATCATGTCCCAGCAATTGATTCAACAAACTCGACTTGCCGACGTTCGGACGGCCCACAATCGCCGCCCGTATGCCCCGCCTGAGGATCTGGCCTTCATGCGCGGTGCGGATGAGTTCGTCCATCAGGCTGACTCCCTGTGCAAGGCGATGGCAGAGCTGCCCGCGCGTGTCCGGGGAGATGTCTTCGTCCGGGAAATCGATGTGGGCCTCGACATGCGCCAGGGTGCGCATCATATCGTCGCGGAGATGGTTGATCCGCTGCGAGAGTTTTCCTGCTAATTGCTCCTGAGCCGCGGCCAGGGCCAGCTCTGTACGCGCATGGATCAAATCCGCAACGGCCTCGGCCTGGGCGAGATCGATCCTTCCGTTTAAAAAGGCGCGGCGTGTGAACTCGCCCGGTTCAGCTAAACGCGCGCCATTGTCTAGGACGGCCTCGAGCACCAGCTTCGCCGGCAGCAGCCCACCGTGGCAGGAGATCTCCACGGTGTCTTCTCGCGTGAATGTCCTGGGTGCTCGCAGCACTGCAACCAATGCTTCATCGATAAGCTGGCCATCCCGATGCATGTGGCCAAACTGCAGGGTATGAGTCGGGGCTCTGGAGGGAAAACGCGAGGACTTGCCTTTGGGCCGAAAGCACCGATCGGCGACCTGGAGCGCTTCGCGACCTGAAACCCGGATCACCGCCAGCCCCCCCTCGCCTAACGGGGTGGAGATGGCTGCGATCGTGTCCTGGAACATGGCTATCCCCTCGGTTTTGGCTCAATGCCCGCAGGATCCAGCCGCGTTTTCGTTCCCTCGTCCTTCCAACAACAGGCGCGCTTTCTCATAACTCTTCCGCTGCAGATAGTGGCGCAGATCGGGATCGGAATCCGGGGGCAATTGTCGCCCTAAATCTTCTAATCGCTGAAACAATGGAATGAGGTTTGGCTTGGGGTTTGCCGTGGGCATCGAGCGCGCCGCCGCGTCGAGCTCACGCAAGGTGCCTAGGATGCTTTCTTCGATGGCCGTCATGGCCCAGAACATAACCGCCCCAACGGATCGCAGAAAGACCAAAGGAAGAGGGCTTCAAAATGAATCAGACTCCTGCTACCTTGACTGCATGAGACTGGCGCCGAGTCCATTACCCGGGACCGACGCGGCAAGCGTGATTGCCGGGTTTGGTGGTCGACCCGTCGGCAGCGCGGTGACCAATCCCCCGGCGGAGGAGTTGAGCCGTGGGTAAGATTCGGCCTGGCCACGCGGCTCCGCTGCAGGAGGCATACCGCCTGATGCACGAGCACCACGGCCACTTGGGCTGGTGGCCGGGAGAAACCCCTTTTGAAGTGTGCATTGGCGCGATTCTGACCCAGAACACCAATTGGTCCAACGTTGAGAAGGCTCTAGAGAATCTGAAGCAAGAGGGCCTGCTCGAACCTCGAAAACTCTTCGGCGTTGCCGAAGCTCGGTTGGCGCAACTCCTGCGGCCCTCCGGCTATTTCCGCGTTAAAGCCAAGCGCGTACGAGCATTCTTGCGCGTCCTGGTTGAGGATTTCGACGCCGATTTGAAGCGCCTTTTCGAGGGTGAGACTGCGGCGGTGAGACAACGACTGCTCGGCATTAATGGAATTGGTCCGGAGACGGCCGATAGCATGCTCCTCTACGCCGGCGGCCATGTGAGTTTCGTGGTCGACGCCTACACACGACGAATCTTTCAACGGCACGCCTGGTGCGCCGATGATGCCGGCTACGATGAGATTCAGGAACTATGCTCCGGCTCGCTGCGACAAAAACCGAGCGCGGAATTGTTGGATTACTGGCAGGATTACCATGCGCAGATTGTGATAGTCGGCAAAACGTTTTGCCGGAAATCAAATCCGCGCTGTGAACTCTGCCCTCTGCGGTCCTTGCTCCCAGAGAATTCTCAAAGAGGCGTTCGCTGAGGTTAGCTTCACAGCCGGGAACATCCCGTCCCAAAGCCGGCACGCTCACGACCTGCCCGGAAGGCTATGAATCGGCCTCTATTCCAGGCCCAAGATTCGCCTTCCCTCAGCGGTAATCATCGATTGATGCCAAGGGGGGTCCCAGACGATTTCTACGCTCGCATCCTCCACCCCGGGGAGCGTGAGAATCTTTTGCTGCGCATCGCCAGCGATAACGGTGCCCATGCCGCAGCCGGGAGCCGTTAGCGTCATTTTGACCAATACCTTGCTCCCTCCGCTAGTTCCCGGCTCGATCGCCATGTCGTAAACAAGACCCAAATCGACGATGTTGACTGGAATCTCAGGATCATAACAAGTGCGTAGAGCCGACCAGACGCTGTCTTCCTGGACTGGACCAGCCTCGGCGGGTGCAGTTGCGCCCGGGGTTGAGCTCGGGTCCGATTTCAAACCCAGCGCATCCGCGTTTGCCGTCGCAATCCGGAACAGACCACCCATGGCCCGCACCGTGTAAGTGCCGCCTAGGGTCTGGGTGATGTCAACGCTGGTGCCGGCGGGTAGCACCACGGTGTTCCCGGCGGGAATCTGAACCGCCTCGCAGTCGCGCGCCAGTTCGGTACTCACGATTTCATCCATGATCAAACCCTAACGTAAGTGGTACGAAAGTGCTACCGTTTCATGCAACTGGGTCCGGACCGGGCCATCCTCGCGCGCCGTCGGGTCCTTACCGTCAGGGGCGAATCATTCGGAGCTGCTGTTGGGCTCAGCCCCGCTGTGTGGGAGTTCCCAAGCCCGGCCGTTGGGGCGCGGAATATCGCCCGGTTCCAGTTATGGTCTAAGCCTTCGCTTCAACTCCCGGCACCGGTTTGATCTTGGACGGTTTTCCCGACCCCTTGCCGCGCTTCTTGCTCCAGCCCGCGGCCGCACGAAGGGCTCGAAAACTCGCCCGCGTTTTCGCTCCCTTTCCCGAGCTTTCTCTGGTTAGGAGCTGCCGTAACCGCAGAATCTGCTCCGAGGTCGCGCGGCGCGAAAGTAATGTCGCAGTGACAGTGAGGTTTTGCGCATCGCCGATGGACTCCTGCGTCCGCAGGATGTTCCGCAGAACGGCATCGGTTTTCTGCCGACGGCGTGGCAGATAGAGTTCCCTCAGATAACGCCACCAGCGCAGTGTGCGGCGGAACTCGTGTTGAGCGACCAACGGCAGTTTAAAGAAATGCGAGATCTCCTTCTTGATCTTCGATTGGAGCTTTTCGTCCAACCTGGTGAGGCGCGCTTTGAGGCGCGCTGATTGGCTGGCGCCGCCGCTCGCATGCTCCAACGCCTTGACTAGCCTCGCGGGCATGACGCGAGCCTGCTGTCGCCACCTCAGCCAGTGTTGCTGGCGTTCCTCTCCCAACTCCGCGCAAAGTGATTCGGTGTCCTTCTGTTGTTTGACCCACTCGATCGCGACATCCAAATCGCGGATTTCACCCGCCGAGTCCGTGATGGTGCGTGACCATTCTCGCAACAAGGCCAGAGTCTTGCTGGGCAAAATCGGTTTGGCTGGCCTAACAATCAGCCTCAGCCGTCGCAGAGTCACACGAATGTCGTGTACCTGCTCCGCCGAGCCTTCGGCCAGACACTCAGATGAGAGCTTCTGTAGACTCCGTGCCAGGCGAGCTCGGCGTCTCTCCCATCTGCGCCATAGCTTCTCGGCTTTCATGCTGGCGGCCTCTGATTACCGTCCCAGTTCTACCGTCAGTCCTGTTTTCACTGAGCGCTCCTCGGCCTCGCAGATCTCCACTGCGGACAAGCCATCCGCAGGCGTCACCACGGTGGGCGCCTTGCCCGCGGTGATGGAATCGATCATGTGCTTTAGCTCCCCTACGTAGCCGTCGATACCTTCAGGCTTGATTGTGGCCGGAGTGCGCCCCGTTTCGAAGACTCGCAGGGCTTCGGCCCCTCGCCCCAGATCATAGTCCACCGTCGCGTTCTCGAAGTTGACCGTATAGGCCATGTTGAACCCAAAGCCCGGCCCCATCAGCCAACTTCCTTCGGCTGACACCGACGCTCCGCAGGCAACATCATAGACCGTAACCACGTGATCGATCGCCCCACTGAATTTGGTTTGTCCCGTAGAGGTAACCCGGCGCGGCCGCCCGAAGCAGAACTGGGCAAAATCCGTGTCGTGAATGTGGAGGTCCAGCAAGGCTCCCCCCGAATCATCACCTTTGAAATAGGTGCTCTGGCTCCACGCCGGGGGCTCGGAGACTCGGCGGAACCTTGCGGCCAGCACCCGGCCAAATCGATTATCGTCGATGGCATGCTTGACCCATGCCCACTCGGGCCAGAACCGCAGGCACATGGCCGGGAGGAAAAACCCTTTCGCATTCGCTGCTGCCGCGACCACCTCTCGGGCTACCGCAGACGTGCGTGCCAGGGGTTTCTCGCACACCACGTGTTTGCCCGCGGCGAGGGCGGCTTTGGCAATCGGCGCATGCAGCGGGGTGGGCACACAAATGTCCACCACATCCACCGAAGGGTTGGCCAGCAGGTCTTCGAAATTCTTGTAGCCCTTCACCACGCTCATGTCGAAGTGGATCTGGTCGGTCGTGGCGATGTTGCCCGCCACGCTCGACAAGTTGCCGTCGGCTGGCAGCCGCACCGCATCGCAGATCCCCACGATACACGCCTTGGGAATATGCCGATAGGCCTTGATATGGGTGAGGCCCATGAAACCCAAACCGACAACGCCGACATTTACCATAATGAAAAGGCTGGAATGCGCGCCCAATGGCCGCGCGAGTGAAGTGTTTAAGTGGACAAAGAATCGATGAACCGGCGCGCAGCCGCGATATCCTCGGCTCGCTGCGTGCCTGCCTCGCGCTCGATGCAAAGCGACCCGCCATAGCCCTGTTGGCGTAGGACCTCGAAAAACCCCGGCCAGTCGACTTCGCCAGTACCGGCCACCACCTCATCGCCCCACGTCCCAGGTACCCGCGTGCGGCGGGCGTCCTTGATATGGCACTGCTTCAGCCAAGGAGTCAGAGTCCGAAGCGCCGCAATCGGATCGCCCTTGTCGTAGAGGATCATGTTCGCCGGATCGAAGTTCACGCCTACGTTCGGGTAGTTGAGCTTCTGAAGGAAGGTTGCCAGCGTCTCTGCAGTCTCTTGTCCGGTCTCGAAACCTAGCGCAATTCCACTCGCTCCGAACAGTTCAGCCACACGACGGACCCGATCCGCGAGCTTGATGAAATTGGGGTCGCTCTCCTCGTGTGGAAGAAAACCAGCGTGAAAAGTAATCAGTTGCAGTCCAAGTTGCCGGGCAATCTCAAGGTCGGCTTGGATATGGCGCCAATTCTCTTCCCAAGTGCCATCGGGGACTAACCCTCCGGTACGCCGGATACTCTCCAGAGTGCTGTAATCCTCACCGACGGTTCCGAACATGCCCGAAACGCAGACCACGCCCTGCTGCGCGCACGCCTGGGCAAACGGTTGCCATCCGGCTGGATTCTCGCGGATTGGATCCAAGGCAATTTGGAGGCGGGGCACACCCGTCGCTGCCAGTTTCTGAAACAGGTCACTCGACGAACTTGGTTGTAACGACCAACTGCAAACCGCCAGGCGCTCAGAAAATGGAACAGAAGGCATAGAACTAGGCTATAGATTTCGACTCTCTCAGTCTAAGCGCTTGGGCGCAAGCGGATTCCCTGGAGGCACTCGACGAACTTGATATAACCTTCCGCTTGGGTTCGCAAACGTCCCCGCAGCTCGGCGTCCTTGAGCTGTCCCTGGTCGTCCAGCAGATTGTAAATCTGTGGCAGGAACACTCGCTCGGGGTAAATGTAGGCGCCCCGGTAGCCGAAAATCTGCTGGAGCTGTTCCACAGGTCGCAAGGCTCCCCAAACGCCGGCCGCCAATCCGACGAAACACACTGGGCGTTGAATGAAGCTTTCCGGGAATTGCAGCATGTCGATGAAGTACTTGAGGATGCCCGGGATGCCGCCGTTGTACTCAGGCGTCACCACGATTAAACCCGTGGACGCCAGCACAGCCTCCGAGAATCGGGCAAACTCCGGCGGCTTTGTGGCGTAAGCCGAAGGCGAGAAGATTGAGGCGGGCAATTCCGCCAAGTCCAGGGTCTTGAGTCGCACCCCCAACTCCTTGTAGATGCGGATGACTTCTTCCGAAACTTTGCGTGTGTTGCTGACGGGTCGGTTGGTACCGCTGATTAGCGTGAGCATGGCCGTCAAGATAACGGGCGTTGGCAAACTGGCAAGCCCGTCCCGACATCGATCTTCCTAGTCCGGCGCTCACGCCACTTCCAGCCGTACCTCACCCTCTGAATCGCTCCCCGCCAGGCTGAGTGACTCCAAGCCAAACCTACCAGGCCCCTGCCTTGCCGCCTCCTCGGGGGTCGCTCGCCGCGACGAAGGTTCGACCATTGGGGGTTTTCGCCACGATCTGCGTGGAACCGATCACGCGCTCTACCTCGATACGGTAGCCCCGCCGACGCAAGTCACGGCGGATCGCACCGGCCAACCCCCGTTCGATCCGCAGGACGTCAGGGCGCCATTGGTGGTGGAACCGCGGCTGATCCAAAGCTTCCCCCGAGGTTAAATCGAAATCGAGCATCTGAACTAGCGTCAGCAAGACCTGGCTGATGATGGTTGGTCCACCGGCCGCTCCGAGGGCCAGGATCGGCTGGCCCTGTTTCAGCACCAGGGTAGGGCTCATGCTCGACAACGGGCGCTTCCCGGGTGCTACTGCATTCGCGTCGCCACCGATCAGGCCGAACACGTTGGGCGCGCCCGCTTGGCTGGAGAAATCGTCCATCTGGTTGTTCAGTAACACGCCCGTGCCCGGCACCACGACTTTCGAGCCAAAGGAAGTGTTGATTGTCGCCGTGCACGCCACCCAGGTTCCCCCCCCGTCGGCCGCCGAGAAGTGCGTCGTGTGTTTTCCGAAGTGGTCGGATGCCGCGTCAGGCGGGGTATGAAACGAGTTGACCGGCAGCGCCCTCTCGCCTCCGAGATTTCGCGCCAATTCGTTCGCATAGGTCTTCGATAGAAGTCCTCTCGGCACGTCAGTAAAATCCGGGTCGCCCAGCCAATGAGCACGGTCGGCGAAAGCCAGTTTCATGCACTCGGTCACCAATCGGATGTATTTCGGCGAGTTAAGCTCATAGCTCCTCAGGTCGTAACCTTCCAGAAGGTTGAGGATTTGTGCCACGTGGACACCCCCGGAACTGGGAGGCGGAAAGCCAATGATCTCGTAACCGCGGTATGTCGTTCGAATCGGCTCGCGCCATTTCACTTGGTAACTTGAGAAATCGGTCTTCGTTACCAAGCCGTTGTTGGTTCCCATCCACTGGGCGGTGGCTTTGGCAAAGGGACCTTCGTAAAACCAGCGTATCCCCTGGTCGGCGATGGCGCGATAGCTCTGCGCCAAATCCAGCTGCTTGAGAATCTCGCCTTCCCGCAACGGTGAACCGTCAGAGTGCAAAAAGATCGCCCGGCTCGAAGGGAAGAGCCTCAGATCGGGGGCGGTGGCCTTGAGCCGAGCCGCATAATGAGCGTCGATGGGGAATCCCCTTTCCGCGACCTCTGCCGCTGCTCGCAGATGATCGGCGAACGGCAATTTGCCAAATCGCTCGGCCGCGGCCGCGTAAGCCGCGAGAGCACCAGGCACGCCTACGGCCAGTGCCCCCGTCTGGCTGAGGCCTGGATCTGCATGCCCGTTGCGCACGAACATCTCACGAGTAGCCGCTGCCGGGGCGGTCTCGCGTCCGTCCAGGGCAACGACCGATCCATCGGGGAGCCGGATCAGCATGAAACAACCGCCGCCGATTCCCGAGTTGTGGCCATCCGCCACACCCAAAGTCAGCGCCGCTGCGATCGCGGCGTCGACGGCGTTGCCGCCGCGTTTCAATGCGGCCATTCCGGCGTCGGTGGCCAGCGCGTTGACGGTGGCGACCGCTCCGCGTGAACCTCGCGCCTGGTCTGCCCAGCCCGAGAAGAGGCTCCCCACCGCCAGGGCGGCTACTAAGGTCACCACGCGAAACTGTTGCGCCAACGGTCCAGCCTGGGCGCCCATTGAATCGAAGTTCGTGCTCAAATTGAGAATTTTAGGGTTCTGCTGGGCCCAACCACGGATTAACTCCCGGCACTTGTTCCCTGTCCCGTTGTTCGATCGAGCCGATCCAACGCCCGGCGTACGGCTGCCACCAACGCAGCCTGTCTCGTCGGTAATGGGAAATCCGACGGCGCCTCTAGCGTGTAGCTAAGGCGGGTCTTATGCTGGATGAGGTGGAACGCCTCCGGCCACTGCGGCCGTGAGTTGGGATCCAAGCTCGGGCGAATAATGCCCTGATGCGCCTCGCGGCCCTCAATCACTTCGGACAGATCGATCGGACAAAGCGGAGCAACGGCGTCCATCATCGGTTCAGCCAGGGAGCGCCGCTGGTCCGGGTTCAATTCATAAAGGTAGAAGCCATGCGACTCCCAGTCCTCATGGAGGCAGATGGTCAGGTCAAATCCGGGCTGGCGCGACAGCCAATCCATATGCGCACGAACTTCGGCCGTCTCGAGGTGTCGGTAGTCGCGGTTAAGGTCGGCTCCCCTGGAGTTCTCGCGGGTCCCCGCCGCGCACCCTGTGGGGTTCAGGCAAGGGCAGACCCAAAAACTGAAGCCTGTGGGCCACTGATCCTCTTGGAGAAGCTGGCGAACGGCCAACGGACCCGCGGGTTCGTCTCCATGGATGCCTGCGGAGATATACACGCGCTGACGGGCGGTCGAGGCCGAACGCGTGAAGGCGAGTAGTTCGAGACCAGGGCCTGCGGGAAGGGTTTCTAATCGCCAGTCAAACTTCTCTGCCGCCTTGCGGATGCCCTCGATAACAGGACCCAGCGTAATGCGCTCCCCATGATAGGCTCCATGGTTGAGGCCCAAGCGCCCGGGGCGCATAGCGTCTAGACCCGGCGGGGCCATGGAGGCGAGAGTCTTAAGACGCTGCGGCTAGCGCAGGTTCCTTGATAGACTCGGGCGTAACCTGCTCCTGGTCGTCGAACGAATGCTTATCCCAGCAGGGTTCCAGCCCCAGGTCCTTGAGGATTTGCAGATCCTTTTCGACCGGTTGGTTGAGCGTCGTAAGGTAGTTGCCAACCATCATCGCGCTGGCGCCGGCAAAGAAGATCATGCTCTGAAGGTCGCGCAAGTTCACGCTCCGGCCTCCCGCAATCATGATTTCCTGGCGAGGCAAAATGAAGCGAAAGCACGCGATCGTCTTGAGGATTTCCAGCGGTGGCAGCGGAGGCGTTTTTTCGAACGGAGTCCCCGAAATTGGATTGAGGATGTTAATCGGCACCACGTTCGATCCCACCTCGCGCAGGGCCAGGGCTAGTTCGCAGCGGTCTTCTCGCGTTTCCCCCATCCCTATGATTCCACCAGAACAGATTTTAATGCCTGCCTTCTTGAGGTACCCGATGGTTCCTATCCGATCCTCATAACTGTGCGTCGTGCATTGCTGCGGGAAAAATCGCCGGGAAGTCTCCAGGTTATGATTATAACACTCCAAGCCGGCTGCACGCAGCCGGTCGGCCACCTTCTGGCTCTTGATAATGCCCAGCGACGCGTCTGGACGCACCTTGCCGTCTTTGGTGAGTTCCTCGATGCGCTGGCAGACCTCGTCGAGCATCGGGCCCTCATTAAGCCCCTTCCAAGCGGCCACCAGGCCCAGGGCCGTTACACCATTGCGTTGAGCTTCATCGGCGGCTTGCAGGACCGGTTCGGGATCGATGAAGCCGTAACGCGGCGAGTCGGTTTGGTAAAAGGAGGATTGCGCGCAGAACTTGCAGTTCTCCGAGCACGCACCCGCCTTGGCATTAACGATCGAGCAGAGGTGGATGCGTTTGCCTTTGAAATGCTCCCGGAGGCGGTTGGCCCAGCTCATCAAATCTCCAATGTCGCCCCTGTCTTCCAGGCTAAATAGCCAATGGGCCTCTTCGGTGCTCACGCGCCCGCCTTTGAGCACGCGACGTCCCAAGGCAGCGATTTGCTCTGCGGAATCGGCGTCAATCATCTTCTCGATCATGGTTGACAGCTTACGGAAGAATCCGGACTGCGCAAGAACGCAATGATCGGCGGAAGGCCTGATCGAACCCGGCGCCCATCCCCATTTAACGGCTGACCCTACACTTCTGTACCTTTGGACACTTTACCAAAGGCGGAAATCGTTGAGGATCTTCAACCTCACGTCGAAGGGCCTCTTCAATCCGCTCAACCAAATCGAGAGCCAGAGCGTGCCCGCTCCGCTACTCGTAAAAGCGCTCAGAAGCGTGCAGATCGGCCGTATTGCCGCGGAAGAGCGTGGCTCATGCGAACTGGAGCTTGGTCGTCGGTGCCTCGGGATCCCAGCCCCTCGTAGGCTTCGACGTGATCGAGGAGATCTCTTTGATCGAGAGCTGGTTACCCAGCGCCTTGACGTTTTTGACCATCACATCGCCAGGCCGGCAAGTCTGTTGGTTGATCTTCTGGTAGGGAGCCGGCTTGTAACGCAGGAATAGTTGCTCCGGCGTGTCGGGCTCGAAGAAGAGAATCTTTGACTTGGGCGGCGTGCAATTGTAAATCTTGCCGAGGATAGTGCCACCAAAGATGAAACGTTTCAGATAAGCAGCGTCGCGGGTCGAGTAGGCCAGGGTCATGACGCGATCCCGCTCCGGGAGTGCACAGTACACCAGGTCTGGTCCCACAAACAGTTTCTCGGGCAATTCGATGACCTGGTAATGGCCATCGCGGAAGAGAAGGATGAGCTTGTCGAACTTGGTGCAGTCCACCTTGAATTCGTCTCCTGTCACTTTGTAACCGACATAGCCAGACTCGCGGTCGTAGGCCACTTTGAATGCCTTGAAGGCGGCCTCCTTAACGTCCACTTCGTCGTAGCGGCTGGAGCGGGTTAGGCGCGGATAGACCGGCCCGTATTTCTCCAGCAACGCCTCCAAATGCCGGATGGTGTACTGCGTCACATTCTTCAGGTTACGCTTGATCTCCGCGAGGTCCGCTTTCACTTTGTCGGTCTCCTCGCGGTGTTTGGCGATGTCGAAGAGGGAAATGCGGCGGATTCGCACGCCCAGCAAGGCCTCGACATCGGCATCGGTCAGATCGCGATGAAGTTCCTTCTGGAACGGTTTGAACCCTTCATACACCGCGGCGTCCACCGCCTCATTGCTGCGGCACTGCTCGATCTTCTTGTAGATCCGATGCTCGATGAAGATCCTCACCAGGCTCTTGAAGTGGAGCTCCTCCTGTAGTTTGTGTTGGTTCAGTTCGAGCTCACGCGTGAGCGTCGCGACTAGCCCGGTAGTGATCTCACGTAGCACCTCGGACACGGTCAGTTCAACCGGCCGGTTGTCCTTGATGACGATGATCCGGCTGGTGATGGTCACCTCGCAGTCAGTAAAGGCGTAAAGCGCATCGACCAGTTGCTGAGGATCCGTGCCCGACGGGGCCTTCACCTCGATCTCCACGTTCTCCGAGGTAAAATCGTTGGTGCTCTTAACCTTCAGCTTCCCCTTCCGGGTGGCGTCCTCGATCGACGCCATGAGCGAGTCCGTGGTCGTCGTGGGGGGAATCTGTTGGATGGTCACCGTGGACTCGTCTTTGACCTTGATCTTGGCCCGAACTTTGATCGTGCCGGCCCCGTCCCGGTAATCGCGGGCATCCATCAGCCCACCGGAGGGAAAGTCAGGCAGCAGCTTGAAAGGCTGTTTCTTTAGAATGGCAATTTGGGCCGCGAGGAGTTCCGGAAAGTTGTGCGGCAGGATCCGCGCGGACAGACCCACCGCAATGCCTTCGGTGCCGAGCATCAAGACCAACGGCAGTTTGCTGGGCAGCGTCACCGGCTCTTTGCGCCGTCCGTCGAAGCTCGGGACGAAATCGGTGATTTCGTCGTTGAACAACTCGGTTCGAGCCAGCTCGGTCAGCCGGCATTCGATGTAGCGCGGCGCCGCGGCTGGGTCGCCGGTGAACGGGTTGCCGAAATTCCCCTGGCCTTCGATCAAATAGCGTTTATTCGTCAGCACCACCAGGGCGTCGCCAATCGAGGCGTCCCCGTGCGGATGATACTTCATGCAATCGCCCACCACGTTGGCCACCTTCATGAACCTTCCGTCGTCGGTCGTATGGAGGGTCCAGAGTATCCGGCGCTGCACCGGTTTGAGCCCGTCGATGAGATGCGGGATGGCACGATCCCGGATGACGTACGAGGCGTACTCCAGGAAGCTGAAGTCCATCCGCCGATGCAAGGGCCCCTCGATCACGCTCGGAACGAATGGGCGAGCCGGAGGGGCAGCTGGAACGGCTTCCGCGACAATCTCCGAGCCCTCGCTCGCCTCAGGGGGCGGGGGAGCTGGGGAGCCGTTTTCTTTGCCCTTGGCTGTGGACTCAGGCGGATTGCTGGAATCTTGGTTCGGTTCGCTCATGGCTCTTCCTCAGTCCTCCACCGGCACCACCAGGCTGTTCATGATGTAATCTTTGCGTTCAGGCGTGTTGCGGCCCATATAGAATTCCAGGATATTGGCCGAATCGTGCTTCGAGGCGTACTCCACCTGGCTCAGCCTCATTTCGGGCCCGATGAATTGCTTGAATTCTCCGGGCGAGATTTCCCCCAGACCCTTGAAGCGTGTGATCTCGGCGCTCTTGCCCAGCTCGTCCGAGGCCTTGTCACGCTCGGCCTCAGAATAGCAGTAGATCGTGCGTTGCTTGTTTCGCACTCGGAACAGCGGTGTCTCGAGCACGTAGAGGTGGCCGTCATGAACCAGTTGATCAAAGAACCGGAAGAAATAAGTGATCATCAGGTTGCGAATGTGCAAACCGTCCACATCCGCGTCCGTTGCCAGAACGACCTTTTCATAGCGAAGACCATCGAGATTGTCCTCGATATCCAGGCTGCACATCAGGTTGTACATCTCGTCGTTTTTGTAGACGATGTCCCGCTTCAGATCCCAGACATTGAGCGGTTTGCCTTTAAGCACAAAGATCGCCTGCGTGTTCACATCGCGGCTGCTTACGATGGAGCCGGCAGCAGACTGGCCCTCGGTGAGGAAGACCATCGTCCCGTGCCCTTTATCCTTCTTCTTGTCGAAGTGTATTTTGCAGTCCTTGAGCTGGGGAATCCGAATCGAGATAGCCTTGGCGCGTTCCCGCGCAAGCTTCTTGACCTCTTGCAACTCCTTCCGCAATTGCTTGGTGTCCTCCACCTTCGCCAGAATCTTCTGGGCAATCTCCTTATTCCGATGGAAAAAGTGGAGCAGTTCCTCTCGCACCTTGTTGACTAGGTCGGTCCGGATCTCCGTGTTGCCCAGTTTGTTCTTGGTTTGCGACTCAAACACCGGGTCCTTCAGCCGCAGCGACACTGCCCCGACCATGCTTTCGCGCACATCGTCGCCCTCGTATTTGCCGTTGGCGTATTCGTTGACGGCCTTTAGCAGGCCCTCGCGAAAGGCGCTCAAATGCGTACCGCCATCCGCGGTGTATTGCCCGTTCACGAAAGAGTAAAAAGTCTCACCATATCTGCTGTTGCTATGGGTGAAACAGAATTCGAGCGTCTTGCTGGTGAAGTGCAGCGGCGGGTAGATGGGCTCGCTGCCGTCCGCCTTCAAATCCTCCAACACCAAATCTAGCAGCCCGAGGCGGGATTGGAAGGTTTGGCCGTTGAAAACGAGCTTCAGCCCGGTGTTCAGGTAGGAGTAGTGCCGGAGCCGGTGCTCGATGTGCTCCGGCCGAAACTCGGATTCCTTAAAAATCTCAGGGTCAGGTTCGAAACGGATGAACGTTCCGTCGGGCTCGTTGGCCACTTTGCCTGTCTTTTGCTGCTTGAGGATCCCTTGGCGGAACTGAGCCTCCGCAAACTCGCCTCCGCGGTGGCTGCGCACTAGGAAATCCTTCGACAGCGCGTTGACCGCCTTGGTCCCTACGCCGTTTAGGCCGACGCTGAACTGAAATACCTCATCGTTGTATTTGGCCCCGGTATTGATCTTGGACACGCAGTCCACGACCTTGCCCAACGGGATGCCACGGCCGTAGTCGCGCACGGACACCTTATTGCCCTCGATCTTGATCTCCACCTCCCGCCCGTGCCCCATGATGTATTCATCGATCGCGTTATCGATGACCTCTTTCAGGAGGATGTAGCAGCCGTCATCGTAGTGGGTGCCATTCCCGATCCGGCCAATGTACATCCCCGTCCGCAGCCGGATGTGCTCTAGCGAGGACAGTGTCTTGATCTTGCTCTCGTCGTAAACGTGTTTCGGATTCTCAGCCATACCATCAACGGTCAATTTAGCCTGCATGGAATAAGCTGAGCGGCCCCGTGGTGGCAAGTGCGATCAAACCAGAACTCCGGGAGACGCGATCCGAAACGCCCTACTCCAGGCAACCTGATCGGACATTTCTCGACCTACCGAGAGGAAGCGAGGGACGTCTAATCATAATCCTACTCTAATCGTAATCTCCCTCCTCCCCTCGAGCGGCTCGAAATGCCCAGACCCGGCTCAACCCCGAACGGTGCCTCGTTCGTGCCAGTTGCTAATCGAAGTGATGCTCGCCTGCCCTTCCCTCGAGCTTTGCCCCTAGCCACGTGCTCCCAGCCTGCGGACCAGCGCCTACCCCCCTTCTGCTTCATCCTAACCACCTCCGAGGACTCGGCGTGCCCACGCCAACGGAGAGCGGCCGTTCCCGACCGCAGCAACGTAGAACGTTCCCGCCGCATCGCCCACTCTCGGGGCCGGTGTGCCCCGCGTTCGGACCGCGGCTGTGTCCGAAGGACCAAGCCGCAGCGCGTGGCCTGGTTACCATCCCCCTATGCCTCCCAAATACTAGTGCGGGTGCCCGGGCCCGGTGTGCGGCCGTCCCCGGCCGCAGCAAGGTGGCGAGCTCCGAGCGTGTCGCATCGTCTCGGGCGTTCAACCTCACGCCGTGGCCAGTCCGCCCCCGGTGCGCGACCTTGAGGTCGCCTCACCGTGATGTTCCCCGCGACTCAAGCGATTCCCAGTGCTCGTACACGACATTCCTGTAGGCAGCGCGTGCGCTGCGAGTTCGGGCGCCCCCGGAGTGCGGCCGTCCCCGGCCGCAGCAAGGCAGGAGCATCCGAGCGCGTTGCATGTTCTCCCGCGCTCCGAGACAGAAGGCCGTCCGCCCGCGGGCCGCGACCTTTCGGTCGCCTCAACTCAACGAACCCCGCGACTCAAGCAATTCCCAGTGCTGGTACACGCCACGACCGTAGGCGGCGCGCGCGCCGCAAGAACCAGCCCTTAGAGTGCGGCCGTCCCCGGCCGCAGCAAGGTCACCCTGCCCAACGAGGCGTAAATGTCACCGGCCTTTTGAGTCAGAGCCAAACCCAATCTCGCTGCTCCCGCAGGATCTGCTCTGCCGCTCGGCGCATTGCCAACCTCGATACAGCTGTGGCCAGACCCTTGGGAGCCGGATTCACAGCGTGAGCTGTAAGGAGAGCGGCGAGCTCGGAATCAGACAGCCTGATCCCGCGGCGACCAAAATAGCCCCGGCACTTTTCGAGCGCGCCGGCCGTCAGCTTGCGTGCGGCCGCCTCGCTGATCCCCATCTGTTTGCCTACCTCGCGAAGTCGCTTGCCCTCGAAGTAACGTAGCAGAACCGCGTCCTGATCCCGCACTCGGAGGCGGCGCATCCCTTCGTCAATCAGACGTTCAAGATGCTCCCACGCCTTGTCGCTCGGCGTATCCATCGCCACCATCACCTGCGTCTCGAGGCGCCGGCCTGTCCGAGTACCGCGCGCACGGTTAGGCATCGTCCAGAATAGCCCATACATACGCTAAATCCCCACCATCTATGAAAACCGGACAACAAAAAGTGGTGAGTCGCCGACTACTACCTCCCGTCTGGTGAAGCGATTCTTTACCGTTGGCCGTGTGCCGCGCTCACGCGGCGTGCCCACAGCCCAGCTAGAATTAACGCCCCGATGTTGCCTCAGACTACCGCCGCAAACGCCACATCCTTACGCGCACGCTATCACCCTTTCACTTCCACCAACTCGCTGTACCCACGCAAAACAGCCACGTCCTCCGCCACGACCATCAGCTCCGGCGTTCCCGTGGAAAACCGATAGACACGACGACTGAGCGTCCCGTCAACCTCGAGCGAACCGATCCCGGTATAGCGAAACCTCGCCCCGGTCTGCGCGGCGGCCGAACCGCCAACGGAGACCGGAGCTTCCTCCCCGTCCACGCCCACCTTCTTGCTGGGCCCGGAGGATAGCGAGTTAAGTCCTTGCCTCTTCTTTCCACAACAGCTCATAGCGCCCTATCTATCCCGGAGGCAGCTTGTCGTCCTTAATGAAAACCGCCTGTATCAGGATGGCGCCCGAAGAGAGCGCCAGCCACTCCGTTACTTTCTCGAACCAAGTGGTTCCCAAATACAGCGCGACCGGCGCCGCCACCCACAGCGACAGGCAGTAGAAACAATCCATCAAGGATCCAAGCATGCCGTTCCCGAGTGACTTCCGTATGTGGAAAATCACATCGAACGGCCCGTCTTCCGCCTGCAACAGATGGGTGACGCGCCAAACCGCCAACACCGATATGAGAAAGGTAAAGTAGTTAATACTAGGCTATTCTCTCCACGGCAAATGAGGTGCTGGTGTAGTAGTTGCCATTGATTCCGGTGTTGTAGCCGTTGGTCTCTCGTTTTGCCGCCGACAATCCAACGTAATACACGGTGTAGCTCTCCCCGCTCTCCAGCCATTTCTTCGTTGGCACGGGGTCCGGCGAATACGTGATCTCGTTTGAGTTGAGATTCCCGAACTTGCTCAGCTCCGCCGTCCCTCGATATCCAGGACAATTGTTGCCATCCGTGTTCCCTGGATTGCTCCCTTCCGAGATGCCGGGCAGGCTTTCCACGACCGGGAAAGCCGCACCACATTTCGATATGCCAAGATCGTAATTGTCCAGGAAACCCCACTGGTCGTTGGCTTTGAACTTGAGGTGGAGCGGCGCATTTAAACTACCCTCTTTCATCCGGTAAAGGTTGCACTCTGCCTTGATGATATTGACCCCATCGTCAATGAACCAGACGTTGTCCAACGAAAACCCAAGCGGGTTGTTGTCGATGTAAAGCGCGACCAGGTCCTTGGCCCCGGGCACCAGGTTGCCGGCCGAATCGTAGCCCTCAACCTTGAAATAAACCGTTCCTGGCTGGCTGCCTTGGTAGATCCCCGATGACAGTTGAATGTAACGGTCGAGGTTCGTGAATTCCCAATCCACGCCATCGAAGAACACCTCCGCCTGAATGTTCTTATAGCAAGGGACGTTGGGTGTAGACACGCCGTCAACGCTCAGAGTGGCGAACAGAGGCCCCACCAGGTCGCCGTTGTAGTTGGGAAGGTTTCGCTTCGAGAAGATCGGATGCAAATAAGACTCCGTTACAAACTGCCAATTCGTACCGTCTTTCGAATACCGGATGGTATACCGCCGGATGATCGGGTCGGCCGCGCTCCGTTGCGTGTTATACAAGCATCCCTTGACGTCAATCAAACTCACCCAGCAGGCGCAATCCACCGCAAACCCTGCCTGGGAATTGTGAACCGTGATCTTCCCATCAGACCGCAAATGATTGTTGTACCCATTCCTGTCCAGCGCGGCGGCGGCTATGCTTCCGGCGGTGTTCTGGTTCCCTCCGACAAACACATTGCCCAGCGAACCAATCAGATTGCCATTGAAACAAATCGAAGTCGAAGGCACTTGCGACGCTGGCAAACAGAGATCCAGCCGATACAGGTTGGGAACGTTGTAATAGGGCGCACTCTCGTAAAGCACTCCCGAAGCCGGGCTGCTAGCCGGCACGCTCACGATGAGATCCGGCCTATACTGAACGAACACATTCTCACCGGGCGCGACATCGTTAAGCACCTCGGTGATCAATTCCGAAAGCGACTGGGTAAATCGGAAAATGTAATTCCCGTTCATGTCCGTGATGACGCTGCCCAGGAAGTCGCGCACCCCGGTACCCGTGTACGGGCCTCCCGCCAATTCGGACGCGCTGCGATCGTACTCTTGAAAGTTCAGCGTCACATTCGCAGCAGGGCTGGTGGTGCACCAGAGACGGCTGTTATCCACGAGCCCGGCCAACGCTATGGTGTCTTGGCTGATCGATTGCGCTTGCGCCAGCGCTCCGACTGTCGCGGTTCGTTGAAAGCTCATGCTCGCGGCCGCGGGCGCAGCATCCCTCGCTGACTTCGCACCCGTGGCGCCAGACTCCACCGGAGCCCGGCCGAACACGTTGGCCACCCTGCCGGTTTGCTGGGCTGCCCCTCCTAGGTTGATCATGATCGGTACGAAAGGACCGGGATCGGGCGGGTTAGGATTCACGATCACCGGCGGAATGCGTTCGGGATAATGGGTCTTGATGACGCTGGCCAGCAGCTGGTTTTGCAGCGCAGCCTGCAATGCGACCGCCGTCTCAATCACCAGCCAACCCCGATAGCATGGGTTGAAAATGCACGCCCCTGAGTAAGTGGAAACATTTCCATAAATCAAATAGTCGCTCGGTGAAGCCGGGGTTGAGCAGGTCAGCACGAGGTCGTCAAAATCGACGAAGGCCGGATCGTCGTTACTCTCAATGTCAAACTTGTAATGGCCCCCCTGCGACACCGGGAACTTCAACCGCGTGTCCGACTGCTGAAAACCGGCACCCGAGTTGTATTGAGTGGCAATCGTCCAAAGATCTCCAGTCACGTTTACAGGCGCCATCCCGGCGGTCACGTTGTGGATTCCGTTTCCCGTTGCCGCCCCGCTTACCACGATGCGCCGCGGGTAATCAGGCTCGACCGACTTCACGTGAATCGTCCAGCTTCCTTGCATTGAGATAAACATAGCTTTGCTTCCTGTTTGATATTAGTCGATTGTTACTTCCCTTCGACACTCCACCTGGAGGTAAAGAGTCGGTGAGAGAGGTGTCTAATCTAAGTAACAAGCCCAGTCTATACTTCTAATAGGATTAGTCAAGCCTTTTATGTGCCTGCGCACACTGAAAAATGGCTTCGATGCCACGCTCGATCGAGTCGATTGTGCCAACGCGTTCAGGCCTGAAGTTCGCTCCGTTGGAGCGCTCCATGTTTCGGCTCTGATGTCGATCCGTCGCGTGCATTCTCCGGCATTCGCTGCGCGATCGGTTCTCTGTCCCCCCGTTTACGCCGAGCCTTGGTCGCGGCGCACCTCAGCCCGAGACCAGTGCGGCCTTCCCCTGGAAGGACTCCGATGGAAGTAACTAAATCATATAATGAGTTGACATGCGAGCAGACTTGAGATACCTTGCCAGGCAAATGAACTGCGAGCGGAACCATCTACTGGCCACTCCTTCGAAGCCGGATCTGTTATCCCTTCGCAATTCGGGTAAGAGGATTTCGATGCTGCTGCCTCCAATCGCCGCACCGGCCAGAATCAGCCCGCCATCGAAGCGAGCAATCCTGCCGTCAGCCGACGATATCCCGCCCTTAGGCCGTAAGATCCTTCCATCATCCCGTAATATCCCCCCTTATCCCAGAATATCCCCCCCTATCCCGTATTATCCCCCCCGCCCATGTT